>Ga0208373_1002268_pt1 | contig 21899 bp, 19 predicted proteins | sample RifOxyC2_FD_184036 | JGI IMG/M metagenome (GOLD analysis project Ga0208373, IMG submission 184036) | Soil microbial communities from Rifle, Colorado - Rifle Oxygen_injection C2 (SPAdes) | ecosystem: Environmental > Terrestrial > Deep subsurface > Rock core/Sediment | place: Rifle, Colorado... | reverse complement strand
GTCTGGACACCGTATATTCCCATCCGGGGTACCGTTGCCCTTGAACTGGCAGAAATCACCAGGTTCTAGGGCCAGGCCGTTCAGATCCGCGCGGTGGCCTGTGTCGTCGTCGCCCTCGTCGTCGTCGTCCTGCCGGTTGCCTTCTCGGTTCCGATGAACCCCTTGCCACTTCCGCGACTCTTGACTCCCATCATGACACCACCTCCGTAGAACGTTTGACTCTCGTCCCCATACCGCGGAATTGCGGCGGGAGACATCAGCGAGAGTAATATTATCACAACCATTTTTTTTTTGCAAGTCCCTTGTGGATATAATTTTAAAAATATGATAGAATATAAACATTGATTACACTGATTAAAAATGGATTTTACAGATCTGTGTAATCTTTTGTAAATCTGTTTGAATCAATGTCATATGGGTAGAAGACGAAGAGGACAGGGTTTTGACCCGGTATTATCGCGCGGAATAATCGCGATTGTTTTGGTTGTGGCCGCGATTGTTGTAACATTAAGTTTTTTTCAAAAGGCCGGCGCGATTGGTATAATGCTTGATGAATATGTGTTAAGTTTTTTGTTTGGCTCAATCCGCTACGCTTTGCCGGTTTTGCTTTTGGTGGGCGCGTGGTATTTAATCCGCGACATTGAATATAATTACCGTTCCACGCATTTGGTGGGCTCGTTCATTTTCTTTTTGGCAATGTCCAGTTTGATGCACATTAATTTTCTTCCATCAGACATGTGGCAGAGGGCTTTAGACGGCCATGGCGGCGGCGTGTTTGGAATGTTGGCGTGGCCATTAAAAACCTACCTTGGTTCAGTGGCTGGTATTGTTATTTTAATTGGCATGGTGGCGGTCTCTGTTTTCTTGATTTTTAATACTTCGTTGACAGCTTTTGTAATGCTGAATAGAAAATTATTTGCCGGCCTGGGAGCGCTTGGCAGCGGGATTTTTAATACCATGAAATTTTTGTTTGTAAAAAACGGCTCTACCCAGACAAAAGTGGAGATTGACGGGGAGTATGAAGAAGGTGACAGCGAAGATATTAACGAGGGTATTAAGGATATTAAAGATATTGACGAAAATGAAGATGCAAATGCGCGCAGGGTGTTTGCGAAAAAGCAGGTTGGTGGTGATGAAGATAGTGAAAATGAAGAAAATATTGAAAATGAAGAAAAGCCAAAGAAGTCATCGCCGTGGGATAAGAAAGTGGTGATAAAAAATTTACCGCCATTAGATTTGTTGTCGTCCAAGCGCAGTAAGCCAACAAGCGGTGATATTCAAGCCAATGCTGAAACAATTCATAACACTTTGCACGAGTTTAATATAGAAGTGGAAATGGGAGAAGTAAGGGTTGGTCCGACTGTTACGCAATATTCGTTAAAACCGGACAAAGGCGTTAAGCTTTCTCGCATCACCGCGTTATCAAATGATTTGGCCTTGCGCCTGGCCGCGCATCCAATCCGCATTGAGGCGCCGATTCCGGGCAAGGCATTGGTGGGAATTGAGGTGCCTAATTTTAAAGCCGCTTTGGTATCTTTGCGCGAGATTTTGGAGACCCATGAGTTTGTGGATCGCGAGCATAATTTAATGATTGCTCTTGGCAAAGATGTGGCTGGCAAAGTTTGGTTCGCGGATTTAACAAAAATGCCGCACTTACTTGTTGCCGGCGCTACTAACTCCGGCAAAACAGTTTGTATCAATACGATTTTAATGAGTTTGCTTTATCAAAACACGGCCGAGACATTGCGTTTAATTTTGATTGACCCCAAACGAGTGGAATTAACACTATATAATGGCATTCCGCATTTACTTACGCCGGTTATCACCAATGTGCAAAAAACAGTGAACGCGCTCAAATGGACAATTAGCGAGATGGAACGAAGGTTTGAATTGTTGTCGCAAGACGGCAGCCGTGATATTAATTCATACAATCAAAAACATCTGGATACAAAAATTCCGCGGATTGTGTTTGTAATTGATGAGTTGGCGGATTTGATGGCGGCGGCCGCGAGTGAAGTTGAGGCCGGTATTATTCGTTTGGCGCAAATGGCCCGCGCGGTCGGCATCCATTTGATCGTGGCCACACAAAGACCAAGCGTGGACGTGATTACCGGTTTGATGAAAGCAAATATTCCGGCCCGCGTGGCTTTTTCCGTGGCGTCACTGATTGACTCGCGCACGATTTTGGATTGTCCGGGCGCGGAAAAATTACTGGGCCGCGGCGACATGTTATTCTTAACTGCTGAGTTGTCAAAACCAAAACGCATTCAAGGCGCGTTTGTATCAGAAGAAGAATTAAAAGACGTTGTTAAATATCTAAACGACGGAAACTCGGAACCGGAATATGATGAATCGATTGTTGAAAAAACTTCAGGCGCGGGCGGGACAACTAATATGTTCGGCGGTCCGGCTGACGACCAAGACCCGCTGTTTGAAGAAGCAAAGAAACTCGTTATTGAGTCGGGCAAGGCCAGTGCGTCTCTCCTCCAGCGCCGAATGAAAGTCGGCTATGCCCGCGCGGCCAGAATTTTGGATGAAATGGAAGCCGCGGGCATAATTGGCCCGGCTGATGGTGCTAAACCGCGCGAGATTTTGTGCACGGAGACGGAGATTGAAGAAACTATGGACAGTGGGGGTGAGTTGAATGTTTTTGAGAGTGATAAAAAAGATGAAGTGGAGGAAGAAGCTGTGGATGAGGTTGAAGAGGGGGAAGAGATTGAGGAAGAAGATAAGAGCGAAGAAATTAAAGAAGAAATTGAGCAGAAATTTGACGGAAATTAATCTTTTATTTCCCTCTCCTTCTCAAAGGAGAGGGTTAGGGTGAGGTCTGGTCAAACGATTGCCAGACAGACCTCTCCCTCGCCCTCTCCTCTGCGGATGGGAGGAAAAATGCCAAATATGTCTGCTTCCTTTACAAAGAAAGACCTGACCCCGCCCGAGCGGGTTTGTTTTCGTTTACGGGCATTGCGGAAGGAGAAGAAAATTAGTTTGGAAGAAATGGAACGCAAAACAAAGATTAGTAAAAAATATTTACAAGCATTAGAAGAGTGCCGTTTTCATGATGTACCCTTTGCGTCTGTTTATCAGAGAAATTTTGTGAAAAGTTATGTGGAATCGTTGGGCGTTGATCCAGAACCGTTTTTGAAACAATATATTATTGAAGAGACTGTTAGGGAAGACAAAAAACCAAAAATAGAACAAGAAAAAGAAATTCAGCGCAGTCGTTGGTATATTTTTCCATCATTTTTGCGTTTTGGTTTGATTATTGTTCCGGCTTTAGTTTTGGTTGGATATCTTGGTTGGCAAGTAAGACGGATTGTGACTCCGCCGTCGCTTATTATTTATTCGCCAGTTGAGGGATTTATAACTCAAGATAATACTCTTGTGGTTCAGGGCGAAACCGAACCAGAGGCGCAAATATCCATTAATGGCCAAGAAATTAAGAACAGCGAAAAGGGCCAGTTTAAGGAGGAAATTAGTTTGTCAGCAGGCGTGAATACGTTGGAGATTGTAGTAAAGAAAAAACACGGGAAGACGACGACTGAGACGAGACATGTGGTGTATAAAGAGCCTCCAAAAGATATTAACAAATATTAACAAATATTGTTTGACAGATATTTGAGATTAAGATATTCTATGTGGTGAGGGCAGACGCTCTCACTATTTTAAATACTAATTTTATGGCAAAAATCAGCGATGAGGTGAAAGCTAAGTTTGCGGCGGCGCAGACGGCAATAGAGCAAATTAAAGAGCGTTATGGCGATAATGCCATTATGAAGTTTGGCGAATCCAAAGCCATGGATGTGGACGCGGTTTCCACTGGCTCGATTTCATTGGATATTGCTTTGGGCGTAAAAGGCGTGCCGCGCGGGCGCATTATTGAGATTTTTGGGCCAGAAGCGTCCGGTAAGACAACTCTTGCGCAACATATTATCGCGGAAGTGCAAAAGCTTGGCGGAATCGCGGCCTTTATTGATGCCGAACACGCGCTTGATCCGGATTACGCGCGCAAAATTGGCGTGGATGTTGATAACCTTCTGATTTCCCAGCCAGATACAGGCGAGCAGGCCTTGGAAATTTTGGAAACATTGGTGCGCTCAAACGCGGTGGATGTGGTGGTGGTTGATTCTGTCGCGGCCCTAGTTCCAAAAGCGGAAATTGAAGGCGAGATGGGCGATTCGCACATGGGTTTGCAAGCGCGCTTAATGAGTCAGGCGCTCCGCAAGCTTACCGGCATTGTTAGCAAAACAAAAACCGTCACGATTTTTATCAACCAGATTCGCCACAAAATCGGAGTGTTTTTTGGCAATCCGGAAACAACAACCGGCGGCAACGCGTTGAAGTTTTATTGCTCAATCCGCATTGAAGTGCGCCGTTCCGCGCAAATCAAACAGGCCGAGAAAATTATCGGCAACCGCGTGAAAGTGAAAGTCGTAAAAAACAAAGTGGCCGCGCCTTTCCGCACCACGGAATTTGATATTATGTACAACGAAGGTATTTCCGTATCCGGCGATTTGATTGACACCGGCGTGACGTACAAAGTGATAAACAAATCAGGCAACAGTTACTCATTTGGCGAAGAAAAATTGGGCGTTGGCCGTGAAAAAGCGAAAGAATATTTGAAAGCAAATCCAAAATTAATGAAAGAAATCCGTGAGAAGGTCTGGGAGGCGTATGAAAAGGGCGAAGCGCCGGAGGAAGAAAAAGGCGAGGCAGGGGAGAAAGAGGAAGTGAGTGAGTAGAGACGCATTGCTATGCGTCTGGGATATCACGAATGGGCGCGAGCCCCTCTAATAACACGAATACAAAACAAAAAATCCGCTGATGAGGCGGATTTTTTGTTTGATAAAAATTTGTGATATAATATCAATCACAAATAAATTTATGCAAATAATCAAGGAGGTGGCGGAGAAGTTTGTAAGTTGGATTAAGATTAAAATAAGAACGCACTTTGCTGATGCAGCTTTTGATATTTATGAAAGACAAATTTGGTGGGCCAGCATCGGGCAGAACATTGGAGTTGAACAAAACGGCAAGAACGCGAGCTTTGAAAGACCGGTGTTAATTTTTAGAAGGTTTAACAACGATCAATTTTGGGCACTGCCAATTTCAACAAAAGTCAAGACGAATAAATATTGTTATACGTTTAGTCAGAATGGCAAGCAATTTTGTGTCAATTTATCACAAATGAGGGTAATGGACCGCAAGAGATTGTTGCGTTATATAGGAGATCTAACACCCGGCGATTTTTTCAAAGTCAAAGCTCAGATTAGAAAAATTATCGGATAAAAAACGAAACCTCCCTTTTTGGGGAGGAATCTCGGGCCCCCCACAATTTCTCATGGGGGAATAATGTATGGTCATATTATACCATGCTATGATGGTTTGTCAAGTTTTTTAGATAAATTCCAAATTATCTCCCACTGGCTTTTCATCATGGTCGAGAGCTCGGCGCTTTCAACGAGAAAGCCAAAGTTTTCTTTGCTGGAAGAAATAAAGCGGACAGTGTTGTTGTAAATAGTATAACCAAGAGAAAAATCAATGTGGGCAGGCGCGATTTTTGCCTGCCTTTTTTGCGATTGATCTTTTAGAAAAGCATGTTTTTTTACTTCTGACAGTTGTCCAGCCGGCCAGATAACTTTGAGGGTGATATTTCTTTCCGCGCGTTTTTTGTGGAATTCCGCCATGAATTCGGCCGTGAGCAATTTGGTGATTGTTTCTATTGGCCAAAGCGCGTGGACAGTTATGTCGCGATAGAGTAGTAAGTCCTTCATCATTTGTCGCAGTTCTTGTCTTCCTTCAAATAGCTGTAATTTTGGTTTCGCGGTTTTGTTTTGTTTTAGATAGTCGGTCTGAAGCATTGCAAGCCCGTTCTTTGCCAAGGTGATTTCTTTTTCTTTTTCCGCTAGCAAAAGTTGTAATTTTTCCGGTGGTTGGACAGAGAACATCGCTGTTCCATTTTTTTGGCTTTCAATTACCAGTCCTTCGTCTTTAAGCCGTTTAATTAAATCATAAACTGATGTCCGGCTCACACCAGCTTGTTTTGCAAGTTCGCTCGCGCCCATTTCTTTGCCAAAAAATAGCGCCTCGTATAGTTTCATCTCTATCTCCCTCAATCCAAATAATGAGAGTAATTGTGTTAGTTTAGTCATATAGTTGTGGAAATGTCACGACAGTATTTACAATATCACGCAATGAATGTAAAGTCAAGGCAGATCATTTAATTAATTTTTAATTTAAAAATATGTTAAATTTCGCGTTCGTCAAATGGCTAAAGAAAAATGGTTTAAAATTGTTGATGCTTTTGGCAGTTGTTGGCGCCTCAACGGTTGTTTTAAGCGGCTGTGTTGTAAATCCAAGCGCCACGCAACCGACAGCGGTTCAACCAATTACTCAAACTGTTAAAACCGCCTATGTACCGCTTACAGCTAATCTGCCACTCTTTGTCGCGCTGGAACAAGGATTTTTTAAGCAAAATGGACTTAACGTAGAAGCCTCGGAAGCCACCTCGCCAAACGATATTGTCGCGGCTTTGGTGTCTGGCAAGATTGATTTCGCTCCGGTTCTTGCTTATACCATTATTTTTCCATCAGCGATACAATACCCGGATACTTTCAAATTGTTTTCTTCCAGTGAAGAGACAGAAACAAATTATACTGCCAGCATCATTGCCAAGAAGGACTCGCCGATTAATTTTTATCAAGATTTGCGTAATAAAAAAATTGGCGTTTATGGCGGTTTGGTGCAGGTAAATTTTCTCAAAGCCACACTTACCGGAATGAAAATTAATTTGGATGAAGTTGAGATTATTGAAATCAACCCAAAGCTTCAAATTCAAGGACTTTTGGCCGGAGAATATGATGCTTTGTCCACAACTGAACCGACTTCTAATATCGCGCTTTTGAGCGGGAAGGCCAAATTGATATCTGACAATCCGCGCGTTAAATATATTATGACGCCGTTTCCATCAACGGCTGCGGCGCTTTCTACCAAGTTTATCAATGAAAACAAAACAGCGGCCCAAGCAGTGGCGCGGTCGCTCAATCAGGCAATTGACTTTATTAATAGCAATCCGACCGAGGCAAAAAGAGCGCTTCTGGAATACACACCAATACCTGCGGATTCGGCTGACAAAGTGCTCGCGGATTTGAAACTATTTCATTACGCAAAATTGGGCGAGGAAAATCGCGCGCAAGTGCAAAAATTTGCCGACTATCTGTACGAAAATAAATTGCTCAAAACCAAAACTGATGTCAATCTTTTGTTTGGCGATGGGTTGTTGGAATTGTAAACATGTCATCTCTTACAATCGCGAATCTTACCAAAACATACGCCGGTCCCAACGCGTCACAGCATGTTGTCTTTGATAATTTTTCTTTGGAAATTAAGTGCGACACCATTGTGGCAGTGGTTGGGGCAAACGGTTGTGGAAAAACAACCCTGCTTAATTGTGTTGCTGGATTAGCACAGTATGAGCAGGGGAATATCAAGATTGATGGAAGAGACAGTCGCGATGCGAACATCGGGTTTGTTTTTCAGAACTATCGCGAGTCATTACTGCCGTGGTTAAAAAATATTGATAATATTGCTTGCGTTTTAGATCAACCAACTGCTTCTAAATTGGAAAAGTGTGATTATATAAAACATTGGGCTAGTGAGCGAGATATTGTACTTCCTTGGGAATCATATCCTTATCAATGTAGCGGCGGTCAACAACAATTATTGGCGCTCGCGCGCGAGTTTATTAACCAGCCAAAGTTACTTTTGATGGATGAGCCGTTCGCGGCGCTTGATTACGAAAAACGGCTTGCTTGGCGGCAACAAATTGAGACGTTGTGGGCGAAATATCCCACGACAATTATTTTAGTTTCCCATGATATAGAAGAAGCAGTGTATCTCGCTGATGAAGTGATAGTGCTCGGAAGCCAGCCAGCCAAAATTTTTAGCCGCCACACAATTGATATTCCTCGTCCTCGCGCGCCGGCCATGCTTCAAAGTGAATCATTTTTTCAACATCACCGCGCCGTGCTCCAATCGTTTTTGCAAGCTACTTCCATAATATGAAATTGCGCGTTTTGGGCATTTTAATTATATTTTTGGTTTGGGAATTACTGTCTTTGTTTGTGGACAGATTGTTTCTGCCGTCTCCTTTGTCAGTAATAAATAAATTGCTTGAGTTGGCGCATACATCAGAATTATATAATGACATTTGGGTTACTTTTAAACGGACAGCCATCGGATTGTCAATCGGCGCGATGGTTGGAGTGGTTGCGGGGACGTTACTCGGGTCTTTTCGTTCTTTATACAAAACTTTACAATTACCAATGGATTTTGTCCGTTCCATTCCGGCAACTGCGTTATTTCCGCTTTTTATAGTGTTGTTTGGTTTGGGAGACACAGTCAAAATTTTTGTGGCGGCTTGGGCGACATGTTTAATTGTAATTATTAACACGCTCTATGGTTTTCAAAATATTTCTCATACGCGTCGTTTGATGGCTAAACTAAAAAAATTTTCTTTTTGCAAAACCGTCAGATTGATAATTTTACCTTCCGCTTTGCCATATATCGCCGCCGGCATTCGCGTCAGCTTGGCCTTCGCGTTAATTATTGAGTTGGTAGCCGAGATGTTTTTGGGTTCGCAAAATGGTTTGGGCCATCGGATCTTTGCCGCTTCCAGTATTTTGGAGATGGAGGAAGTATACGCAAGCATTTTGTTAATAGGGCTTTTGGGGTATGTTTTGAATAGCGCAATGTTGCTCGCGGAGCGCAAGATAATTCATTGGTCTGGACATGGGGCGTAAAAAACAAAAAATCCGTCCTGAGCGTAGTCGAGGACGGATTTTTTGTTTTACTCTGCGTCCGTAATAAACAGGCGCAAAGTTGAGGTGCCCGTCTATTGATTGCCGGCGAGCAGGCCTAAAAGGGCAGGAGAAAGGTGAGCTTTGGCAGGAAGGTCAATGTCCAGAGGGGTCGGTCGTTGGTGAAGGTCACGCCCGGGCCAATCATGAAACCGAAAGTGATCTCTTCCGTGATTGGGAATGATGGCCCAACCGCAAGTCCGAGAAACTGACGAATTGGTTTGTCGTCGTATGGACAGACAAACATATAGCCCAGTCCGGCGCCGAGTGAGAATTTGTCACTCACTTTCAGCGCTATGCTGGCAATCAGTTGCGGGTTGGGGTGCGGGGTGGTGAATGGTGTTACTGCCTGCAGTTCCAGACCCGCGTTCCATCTGTCACCGAGCTTCCATACAGTCATCACGCCGAGCCGGAACGTTGATCCCATCTGGTCCCACTCTCCGCCGTCCATCACCACTGGCCAGCCCTGTGAAGTGGTGAGGCGGGTTTGGGCATGTGCTCGGTGGCATGTCAGAATGTTTGCCACGCCCAAAAGCAAAAATATTATTAAAAGTGCAATGACGACAAGAAATCCAGTAACGACAGGCTCGCGCTTAACAAAGTCCACCACTTTTCCGATTTTTTCTCTTCTGTTTTGATCCATTGTCTCCTCCTCGATTGTAATGTACATTACCAAGATCATCTTGGCTTTTTAATTTATCATAAAAAAGTATACTTGTCAAGTATTTTTGGGCTAAAATAAGGCAAATAGCAGTCATTGTTGGCTTGATAAAGTAAGCTAATAGTTGACATTATTGGCTTTGTTTGGTATAGTTATATTGTCACCATTTTAATGACAATATGCTGGAAACACAACTTGGAAAACTGGGATTAAGTAAGAATGAGATAAAGGTTTACCTCGCTTTGTTTGAGTTGGGAAAATGCAAGGCGAAAAAAATTATTGACCACACCGGACTGCACCGCAATTTAGTTTATACGGCGTTGGAAGAGCTGGTTAGCCGCGGATTGGTGAGTAAAGTAGAAAAACAAAACGTTCTTCACTTTGAGGCCAACAATCCAAAAGCGCTTTTGGAATTAATTAATTTGCAAAAATCAATTGCCGAAGACGCGATAGAAGAATTAAAGAAAAAACAGAATGACCAGCCCAAAGAAATTGTTGTTTACGAGGGCGAAGATGGCATTAAGAGAAGCCGAAGTAAAACACTATCTTATCCTGCCGGAGAGACACTGTATGTGATTGGCTCCAAGGCCAGCTCCACGCCAGAGATGGAGACTTACTGGCGCAAGTTTCATCGCGAGCGTGAAAAGAAAAAAATCAATTTCAAAATAATGTACGAACGCGGGGTTAGTTCTGCTGATATGGATTGGCGCAATCAATTGGAGTTGAGCGAGGCAAAATATCTGCCATTTCAAATTGATTTGCCGGTTTGGTTTGCTTTTATTTCTGATTATTTGGAAATCGGCATCCCCGGCTCGGACCCGCTCACTTTTAGCATGCGGAATAAACAGGTAGCAGGCGCGTTTCAAAAGTTTTTTGATTTTTTTTGGAATCAACAGGTTGTGGTGGAGTCGGGTTTGGACGCGCTGGAGAAAACAATTTACGACATGTTGAATGAATTAAATCCAGGCGAAGAGTATTGCGTGCTTGGCGCGTCGGCTGGCGACCAGCACAAAGAGATACAAAAAATGTATGACAAATTTCATACCGCGAGAATTAAAAAGGGCGTGATAACAAAGATGTTGGTCTACCGTCAGTCATATGAAAAAATCAAGAAACGTTTTGTTGCTTGCGGCGATTCGGGTTTTAAAATCAGCAAACTAAGAACATTTGCCAGCGCGCCACCCATTCCAATGCAGATAAATATTTTTAAAAACAAAACATTTTTTATAATTTATTCTGATACGCCGACAATTTTGCGTTTTGACAGAAAAGAAATTTGTGACAGTTTTCAGAGTTACTTTGATGAGATGTGGAAACAAGAGTCGTACGTTTTGCAGGGACCGGAAGCGGTGCGGGATATTTGGATGGAAGCGATTGAAGCAAAGGAGCTACATCTCATCGGCGCGCGCGGGTACTTTATTGATACCTATCCAAAGCTCTATGAAGAAACAGAAAAAAGGGCATGGAAGACACCCGGTATAAAATGGAAGAACGTCGTGGATGCCGGCGTGCGCGGACACAAGATAACAAAGTATCCTTGGGTGGAGACAAAATATCTATTGTCCGGTCCAAAGAATCCAAACGTGGTTTGGTTGTTTGGCGGAAAAGTTGTGATTGTAAATTGGGCGGACAAGAAACCTGTTTTATTTGTTTCTACCAACAAGTACTTGGTTCAAACATATAACGATTATTTTGATGGGTTGTGGGGAGGGGTGGCAAAATAATTTATTTTATGTTAATTTTTATTGACGAATCTGGTATTCACAGGCCAGTTGGAAAATCAACTTTTGTTTTGGTTTACGTGGAGGTGGATAGATATGATAGTTTCTCGACAGCGTTTATCCAAATAGAGCAAGATCTCGGTATAAAATATTTTCATTGGGCCGAGGCGGCCTGGCCGGTTAAAGAGAAATTTATTCAGAAAATTTTGGATTTGGATTTTAAAGTCAAGGTCGCTGTGATAGAAAATCCAGTCAATCCATCTTTGGAAATTGAGAGAGTGCTGGCGCACATGATTATTGAACACAATATTACCAAGATAATGATAGATGGCAAGAAGCCAAAATGGTATGAAAGGAAGATCAAAAAGATTCTGCGTGATAAAATGATGGCAGTTAAGAAATTAAAAACCGTGCGGGACGAAAGCGAGGCAGGCATTCGCTTGGCGGATTTGTTGGCCGGACTGGCACGGTGGCATTTTGAAGATGTTAAAAGAGATAAAATTGAAAAATATTATCAGCGACTGCGGAGCAAGATATTGGTTGTAATTGAGTAACAAAAAACCCCGCAAAACGGGGTCAGACGAACTGGTAGCTTTTGCAAGCTCTCCCACTGGGATTTGTCCCAGTTGTCTTGTTACTGACGTAAGTATATCACATACACTGGTTTTGTCAAGTTTTTATTCGCAAACAAAAAATCCGCTTCGGCGGATTTTTTGTTTACTCTGTGTCCGTAACAAACAGGCCCAAAGTTGAGGTGCCACTTTGACGTGTGTGGCGCACGGAAAGAACGGTAATGGAGTGTGGGTTATCTGCAAAGAACAAAGTAGCGATTCTTGATCCTTTGCCAGATCGGTATAGCTCTCGGAAGCAAGCTGGCCGCGTCTTGTATCAAAGATAGTTTGTCTGGGTCATCGCACTTTAAAGTATTACTGACGAGTGCAATCAGCAATTCTTTGAAATCATCCTTTATCTTTTCTGGTACTTTTTGCCTCCACCACCCATTCAACAGGGTTATTGTGTCCCAGCCATACATGGTTCTCGTAATGCCGAGACTCGCGAGGAACTGTTCACTGAAGTATCTCAGTTCCTCTTTACAATTCCAGCGCGAAGGAAATCGGTACGGCGACAGGTAATCCAAATCTTCGTAAACCATTCCACTCATTACATAACCTTCGTACTCTGACCACGCCGCTGCGCTCATCCACGGAATTGGTGGTTTGGGTATTGGGTGTCTGATGGAAATAAACAGAACATCCTTTGGTTTCTGGCGGAGAAGACGGGCGACGGTTAAACGGTCTTTCTTCAACGACGAAACAGTATCAAGAACATATTTGCCTCGCTGGTAATTGTGCCACAAGTGGAAAAAGAGTTCATCAACTCCTTTCGCTCTTAAGCGAAGTTGGCGCAGGAATTCATCCTTGTCGTTTTCTGTGAGTTTGAGGTCATGACGAAGTGTGTGGAAATTGCGCTTGCAAAATGCGGTTAACATGGAGTCCCCCAGCTATGTTGTAAAGATCATTCTCACCAAGTCCATCTTGGCGAATAATGTAAATTATCATAAAAAATCATAATTGTCAATAGTTTTATGGCTACAATAAGCCAAAAGAGTGTCATTTGTAAGCTGAAAGTGTATGTTGGTGGCTTGACAATTTTGGCTAAATATGGTACAATATATCTATCATAAATAATATGAAAATATGATAGAACAGAAACTTAAAAAATTAGGGTTTGGGAAAAATGAGATTAAGGTGTACTTGTGTTTGTTGGAATTGGGGCAAGCGCACGCGAAAAAGGTGATTGATACCACGGCTTTACATCCCAACTTGGTTTATACTTCATTGGAGTCGTTGTTGAAACGAAAATTAGCAACCAAAATCACGACTCATGGCGTGGCGAGTTTTAGCATTAACTCGCCGGAACATATTTTGGAAGAAGTTGAGAGCAAAAAACATCTCGCCGAAGAGGTGGTCATAGAGTTGAAGAATAGGCAGGGAGAAAAACCACGAGAAATTATTTTTTATGAGGGCTTGGAAGGAATAAAACGCGCCACCAGACAAAACCTGCAAGCGCAAAAAGGCCAGACAGTGTATTTGTTGGGCGCGTCCAAACACGCGATTTTGCCGGACTTGTCTATGAGCTGGAGAAAATATCATAACGCGCGAATTAAAAAGGGTATAAAGTTCAAAGCGCTGTATGGGCCGTCAACAGAAAAACAAGTGATTGAAGAAAAAAATAAGTTGCCGTTGACTGAAGTAAAATATTCTCCAGTTTCCGTTGACGCGCCGGTTTGGTTTAATGTCTGTGAAGACGTGTCATCAATCGTTTTGGTGGACAAAAACCCAATAGCGATAAATATAAAAAGCAAATCAATCGCGGACGGATTAAAAAAATATTTCGAGCATTTGTGGCTGTTGGGGGTGAAATGATTTTTGATTTGTGCTATAATATATTTATTAATTTTTAATTTTTACGAAATATGAGGAGGGAATTTTGGGTAACTATTTTCATAGTTGCTTTTTTATTTACTCCGGTTTTTGTGTCAGCTGGCGTGATAATAAATGAAATTTGTCCAACTGGTTGCGCGAGCAGTGATCATCAGTGGGTGGAGATTTTTAATCCAGACGTCGGCGCAATAGATTTGACTGGCTGGAAATTTTGGGAAAATTCTACACGGCATAGTTTGGCTATTAGCTCGTCAAGCGTTAAACAAAGTTTTTCTTTGGAACCGAATGAATACGCCGTAATTACGCAAGATGATGAAATGTTTTGCACCGACCACCCAGGTTTTTCGTCTACGATTTTTGATAGTGTGTGGGGGACTCTTAAGGATGATGGGGAAGAGATTGGTTTGAAGGATAATAGTGATAGTTTTATTGAACAATTTACCTATAAAGCGATTACAAATTTTTCTTTACAGCGCAAAGATTCCACAGTGTCCGCTGGTGATGTTGGTAATTGGTGCGAGCATGAAAATGGAAATACAGTTGGGGCGGTGAATGTTTGTCCGACTGTGGTTGAGACGCCAACCACCACACCGACTTCAACTCCGCCGGTGGAGACGCCGACCACGACGCCGACGAGTACAACACAAAACACAAACAACATAACACAATTGCGAATAAACGAATTCTTACCAAACCCAAACTCTGGCGAAGAATGGATTGAGATATATAATACAGCCACGTCGTCAGTTGTGATTGATGGATTGAAAATATTTGACGCGGTTGGTGAGATTGCTACGCCAACCGGAACAATTGGTGCGGGCGGATTTTTTGTGGTTGAATTGACAGCAAGTAAATTAAATAATACCGGCGGTGATTCTGTAATTTTAAAAGATACTTCCAGTACAATAATTGATAGTACATCTTACACCAGCGTCAGAGAAGGCGATTCCATTGCCAGAAGCGTTGATGGTGCTGGCAGTTTTGCGGAAACGACGACACTCACTCGTGGTGTGGCAAATGTGATTACAGCGCCAGTCGTCATAGCGCCAACAAACAATGGCGGAGGAGGTGGGGGCGGGGGCGTAAAGCCGCCAGAGGCGGCCACGCCCCAACCGCCAGATTTGGTTATAAATGAGTTGGTTAGTGATCCTGCGGATGGAGCGGTGGAGTTTGTAGAATTATATAATAGAGGGAGTCAGACAACAAATCTGGCGGGTTGGTGGATTGAGGAGGGAAGCGGGAGCCGGAATGTTTTGAGCGGGAATATTTCGCCATTGGGTTTTTTTGTTTTGGAAAAACCAAGCGGAAGTTTAAATAATGCTGGTGATATTGTCCGTTTGATGTCATCTGATGGTAAAGAAATTGATAAGGTGGTGTATGGAAATTGGAATGACGGGTCAGCGAGTAATAATGCAGTGGTGGCGAGTGATCCCTTTTCACTCGCGCGCAAAACAGATGGGTATGATACAAATAATGATCACAGTAATTTTGTTGTTACAGCGCAGATTACCAAAGGCGGGCCAAATGTGATTGTGTCAGTTACTCAGTTTTCCAGTACGACAACAACGTCAACTATTTCCTCAACAACTCTCCAAACAGCCAGTGAGAAAGAAGAAAATACTTTGCCGATGATTTCTATTTTATTGCCGGAAGAAATTGTGGTTGGCGAAGCAGTAGAATTTGACGCGTCAGAGACAATTGATTTGGAAGAAGATGAATTAAGTTTTGCGTGGGATTTTGGCGATGGGTCGCATGCTTATGGCGAGACAGTTTTGCATGAATATAAAGAAGATGGAACGTTTACGATTACGTTAGTTGTGAAAGATGGGGCGGGGCAGAGTAAGGAGACGGCGAAAGTGAAGATTGAGACTAAGATTGAGACTGAGGACCTAGAATCGGGCGATGTTAGTAAGACAGCGACTAAGACTCAGACTAAGGCTACGAGTGCAACAAAGGGGAGTTATTTGGGGTTAGTTGGATTGGACAAGATGGGTGAGGTTGGCGCGGGTGATAGGGTGAAAGTGAGTGGTGTGGTTGCGGTTTTACCAAATATTTTTGGGTCGCAGTATTTTTATATTGCCAGTGGCTTGAATGGCGTGCAGATATATATGAATAGTAAAAAGTTTCCTCAGTTGCGAATTGGAGATGTGGTTGAGGTGACGGGCGAGATTTCGGAACCGTATGGGGAAAAGCGCGTGAAAGTAAAAAATACTGCGGATATTAAAATTTTGAAAAATCAAGGCGAGCCAGCGCCGGCAGAATTGACGACAGTAGATTTGAGTGAGTCAGTTGGCGCGTTGGTGAAAATAAAAGGCGAGGTGACGGAGATGAAAAGCACTTATTTATATATTGATGATGGCGAGGGCGAGGTGAAAGTGGCGTTCAAACGCGGGGCGAATATTACAAAGGGTGGTTTGCAGATTGGGGATTTGGTTGAAATCATTGGGATTGTGGGTCAGTCATCGTCCGGCATTCAGCTTTTGCCTCGTAAGATGATGGATATTGTTAAAACTGGACACATAGAAGAAGATCTTTTGGCTGGCTCAGCGCAAGCAGATAAAGATAAAACGACAGAGACATATCTCACGGCCACTGCCGGCGGGTTGACTTCAATTTTAATAAGCTTGGCGGCCAAGGCGCGGGGGAAAGTCGCGGTTGGGTTGTTGAAGAGGGTTGGTGGGTTGGCGATGTTGGTGGTGCGGAGAAAGACGAAGGTGTAAAAATTAATTCTTATTTCCCCTCTCCTTTTCAAGGAGAGGGAATAATGGTGAGGTGGTTCAATTTTCCCTCGCCTCCGCAGAGGAGAGGGCGAGGGAGAGGTCTGGCTCGCGGTTTTTGTGTTTATTTACTTTTCATAACTGAAAAGTAACAAAAGCTTTTGAGGGTGACAAGCTCGTTCGCCCTGACCCGACCGAATCTATCCCCGGGTCAGGGCTTCTACGTTGCTAAATTCATCTTACGTTGCTTAAATGCGTTTGTTTTTGGTAATGAGCAGGCATGCATTGTCACCCCCAAACCCCCACGATTGTTGGTGACTGTTGGGCCTTGCAAGTTTGGAGTTATTCTGGTAGAGTTATGTTGAACTGTTTGAACAATGGGGGGTATTCAAGATGAAAGTGAGAGATTGGTTTCGTTCGGTTTGGGCGGGAATCACCGCACCACAGACAGACAAAAAGGAGGTTGTGATTATCTGTCGTATGGTTGCGAAGGAGACGGACTTCGGCTTCTTGGTTACAGCGGTGGGGTGTCCGAAGCCGGAAGAACACAGCGCCACGTTCAAGCGGGTCGGCGATCACTACGAGCTGGGGGAGATGGACGTCGAAGCGTTCGGTAAGTGTGTGCTTGCTCGTGCGATTCGCGCGGTCTGCGGTGAACCGACGGTTCGCGTGAAGTTGGTTGACGACCACCTCTACGGATTCGTCGACTGATGTCGTCATAGTCAAGGCGACGAAAGGAGATGGAGGGGGAGCGCGCGTGCCTTACTGCGCATCCCTTGAATTTAATCCCGCCAAAAATGGTGGGGTTTTTGTTGTTTAAGCCCCGGAGGGGCGACAGATAGTAGCCAGGGCATTTATGCCCTGGAAAAAGATTATCATTAAAACACAAGTCCCGTTAGGGACGGCAGACAAGACGATGTGTCGTCCCGCTGGGACTTTTGAATTTTGTTGGATGCTTTTCCAGGCACTAAAGTGCCTGGCTACTATCGGATGTCCCTAACGGGACAGGAGATTTATAGTGCAGGCAAAGCTATTTTATGATATAATGTCTACATGACCGAAAACATATTTTTTCAAATCACAATAATCCTCGGCATTACCGTGAGCGTGGCTTTTGTTATGCGGTTGTTGCGCCAGCCATTGGTGGTGGCGTATATTATTGCCGGGTTAGTTGCCGGGCCGTTGTTTTTGAATTTGTTTGGGAGCAGTAATGAATTTTTTCAAACATTCGCGCAATTTGGCATTGTGCTTTTGTTGTTTTTGGTTGGTTTGAGTTTGAATTTTGGCTATATTCAACGAGTTGGCAAGGCAGTAATCATTACCACGCTTGTTCATTTTTTGTTTGCCGCGATGTTGGGCGCGATTTTGATGTTGTTTTTGAATTTTGGTTTTATATCGGCTTTATTTTTATCTGTCTCAGTCAGTTTCGCCAGTACAATTATAGTTACAAAACTTTTGGCTGAAAAAAAAGATATGGAGGCAGTGTATGGGCGATTTACTGTTGGTATTTTGTTAGTGCAAGATGTTGTGGCGATTATCTTAATGATATTCTTGACAACGCATCAAGAAGGCGCGATTTGGTATCAGACGCTTTTGACTGTTGCCAGCCGCGGTTTGTTTATTTTGGCAGTAATAATTTTAATGGCAAAGTATCTTTTGCCATATTTAATGGACAGGGTAGCCAAGTCGGGCGAGTTATTATTTATCTTCACAATCGCCTGGTGTTTTGGCGTGGCGAGTTTGGTGTATTGGGCGGGTTTTAATATAGAGATTGGCGCGATTATCGCGGGCTTGTCACTCGGTGCTTCGGCTTACCAGCCGGAAATTTGCAGCAGGATTAAGCCATTGCGTGATTTTTTTATTGTTTTGTTTTTTGTGGTGTTGGGCAGTGAGTTGCAGTTGAGTCAGATTCAGGACTCAATTGTTCCGGCTCTGATTTTGTCAGCGTTTGTTTTGATTATTGACCCAATTTTACTTTATTTTGTAATGAGGCGGTTAAAATACGGCCGGCGCAGTTCTGTCTTGGCGGGTCTCACGGCCGCGAATGTTAGTGAGTTTGGTTTTATTTTGGTTTTCAAAGGTCAAGAGCTTGGTTATTTGCATGGTAATGAACTCGGAGTTTTGACGCTTGTCGCTTTGGTAACAATTTCCATCTCGTCTTATTTTATAGTTTACAACGAACAGATTTATCGGTTTTTATTGCCGTTTTTAAATAAATTTGGACCTGATACAAAACAAAAAGAAGACGAGGTGACCAAGGAATATCCGGTGTGGGTGTTTGGTTATCACCGGATCGGTTGGAAAGTGTGCGACGCGTTGGCGAAAAAAGGTATTGAATACGCGGTGGTGGATTTTAATCCCGAATCAATCACAAAATTAAAACACCGGGGCATTCCGGCGTATTTTGGCGACGCAGCTGACGTGGAATTTTTGGAAACACTTCACTTGGACAAAGCCAAGCTTATCATCTCCACAATTCCCGAGCCAGATGACCAGAAAACAATGATCGCGCATGTTCGTCGGTCAAGCGATAAGACAGTTATCATTGCTAATCTTTATCACAATACTTATCTTGATGATTTGTACGAGGCCGGCGCGAACTATGTGATGATGCCGCACTTGCTTGGCGGACAATGGATTGCCGAGGTCTTATCGCATCACGCGTGGACAAAAGACACCTTTAAAAAACTTCGCGTTGAACAGAAAGAGGAGATGAAATTAAGGTACTCGGCCGGGACGCATGGGTAGCTATTGACGATTTGGTAGTATTTTGTTATAATTTTGTCACAAAAGCCGAGCACGGGCCAATAGCTCAGCTGGTAGAGCAATGCCTTTGCAAGGCAGAGGTCAGGAGTTCGAATCTCCTTTGGTCCACGAAAAGACGCGTCAGCGTCTTTGAGTAGCCACGTGGCAACCGAAGGTTGCTTTACGTGGCACAATGTCTGAGATCAGACAAGGGCGCGTCCTCGTGGCGAGCCACAAAATCAATAGCCGGGGTAGCTCAGTGGTAGAGCAGAAGACTGAAAATCTTTGTGTCGCGAGTCCGATCCTCGCCCCCGGCACCAGTAATTTAAGATTTACACCGGGGCGTGGCGCAGTTGGTAGCGCGCGTGGTTTGGGACCATGAGGCCGCAGGTTCGAATCCTGTCGCCCCGACAAAATAAAAAATGACCTACACGGTCATTTTTTATTTTACTTTGTTTTACTTATACTGCTTAAAGAAATCCCACTGCGCTTGGTTTTGAGATACGTCCCAGTTGTGGCCAAATGAGTCAGCCAGTGTGACGAATTTGTAGGGGTGACCCTTCGTGGTTAGTTCTTTTGATAAATTAACACTCCATTGGTAATTGACGGTTGCGTCTGTCTTTGAGTGCATGAGCATGCCGGGCATCGAATAAGCAGAATTTATTTTAGCGTTGCGCGCTGGAATTGGGAAAGCATAACCATAGTAACTCACATATCCGCCGGAGCTTTCCGCAAAAGCAGTAATTTTGTCAGGCAGACACTGAGAGACGTAGTAACTAAAGAACGCGCCATAAGAATGGCCTGTGGCATAGACGCGGGTAGTATCAATATTGTAGCCGGTCTTTAATTCTGAAATCATTTTTGACACAAATTCCACGTCTTGCGTCGTGTATCTTTTGCTGATAGGAAGCGTGATAAGCGCGATATCCCAGTGTTTTCCAGCCGGGTCATAGTTTGGGTAAGCGTTCCAACCCCAGATTTTTACATCCTTTTTTGGTATGGTTAATGATTCTGGAAACACGGCAATGAATCCGTTTGTGTCGGCCGTGCTTTTCCAGTTATAGTTATCCGCGGCCTGTTGGGCTGTTCCGCCCAAACCGTGGAACATTAATAATGCTGGGCAGGATTTGTTCACGCATGTCTCCGGTTGATAGACCAAATATGTGCGTTCTTTGTTTTGCACCGTAGTTTTTTTGGTTGTCATTGTACCCGCGGCTTGAGATGTTGTTGGCAAAAGCAACAACGCCATTGCAAAGATTGCAATGAAATATGCCTTTCGCATAGTTTTATAAGGTTAATGAATTATATAAATATTATATCACAGTTTTGTTTTTAACACAAAAATGGTATAATATTGTCATTATTAATTAAGTAAAATATGTTTTATATTGTTTTTACACTAAAAATGTTATTGGCCGCGTTGTGCGGAGGGATAGTTGGGTGGGAGAGAGAGCGCATAGGCAAGGCGGCCGGACCCAGGACAAACGCGCTAGTGTCGGTTGGCGCGGCTCTTTTCACGATGCTGTCTCTTGGTGCTTTTGGGTCAGTTAATCCCGCGCAAGTGGCTGGACAGATTGTTACGGGTATTGGTTTTCTTTGTGCCGGCATCATTTTGCACAAAGGCAACAAAACAATTGAGGGTCTTACTACTGCCGCAGGTTTGTGGGCAGTTGCCGCGGTTGGTATGGCGATTGGCGCTGGTTGGTATGTAGAAGCAGGGATTGTGACAGTGTTGATGTTTGTAATCCTTTCGCTTAATGACCGTGGGTTGACAAAAAAGTAAAAGTTGGATAAGATGTGGGGAGAAATGCGGGCATCATATAATGGTTATTATCCCAGTTTTCCAAACTGGTGACAGGAGTTCGATTCTCCTTGCCCGCTCAAATTATGGCTTTAATCTTTGACCTTGAAACCATCGGCGAGAATTATGACGAGTTGGACGAGACCACTCAGTCGGTTTTGACGCGGTGGATAAAACGCGAGGCGAAAAGTGATAGTGAGTATGAAGTGGCGTTGAAAGACATAAAAGAGGGCTTGGGTTTTTCGCCTTTGACCGGAGAGATTGTCGCCATTGGCGTTTTGGATTCGGAAACAAAAATTGGCGCCGTGTATTTTCAGGCGCCGGGCGAGAAGCATGAGTTTGAGGAAGACGGATTTAAGTACCGCTCCATGGGCGAAAAAGAAATGTTGGAAAAGTTTTGGGAATTGGCGAATAAGTATCAGGAGTTTGTAAGTTTTAACGGCCGTGGATTTGATGTGCCGTATTTATTTGTCCGTTCGGCGGTCCATCTCATTCGTCCGACAAAGGACTTAATGTCTAATCGATATTTATCAAGTCAGAGATTTAACGCCAAACACATTGATTTATTGGACCAGCTAAGTTTTTACGGCGCCAGCCAGCGCAAGGGTAGTTTGCATTTGTATTGCCGGGCGTTTGGAGTAGAGAGTCCAAAAATTGGCGGGGTGCAGGGTGATGATGTGGCCGGACTTTTTAAAGAAAAAGAATTTGTTACAATCGCGCGCTACAATCGCCGTGATTTGTTCGCCACGTTGGGGGTGTATAACCACTGGAGGAATTTTTTAGAGTTTTGATTTCGGTCATCCTTCTCATCACTTCGGCTATGCTCAGTGCAGGCTCCGGAAAAGGAAAGAGGATGAGGTCTCATCGGCGCTTTGAAATAAATCCCGTTAAGACCTCACCCCTGCCCCCTCTCCTACGAGGAGAGGGGATTTCTTTGGCTCCCCTTGATTAA
>Ga0208373_1002265_pt1 | contig 21903 bp, 15 predicted proteins | sample RifOxyC2_FD_184036 | JGI IMG/M metagenome (GOLD analysis project Ga0208373, IMG submission 184036) | Soil microbial communities from Rifle, Colorado - Rifle Oxygen_injection C2 (SPAdes) | ecosystem: Environmental > Terrestrial > Deep subsurface > Rock core/Sediment | place: Rifle, Colorado... | reverse complement strand
GACGGTACAGAGGCTGGTACAGTAATGGTAAAAAATATATATGCAAGTTCAAGTAATTCATCACCAGCTAATCTTACAAATGTAAATGGTACATTGTATTTCCAAGCTACAGATAGTATAAATGGTGCTGAATTGTGGAAATCAGATGGCACAGAGGCTGGTACTATTTTGGTACAAGATATAAGACCTGGTTCTGTAGGTTCTAGTATTTATTATTTAACTAAAGTTGGTAGTGGTATTTTTTTTCAGGCAACTGAGGGTGTGAATGGTTCAGAACTTTGGTTTGTTAATTCTAATACAACTCCAACTCTAATAACACTCACAGCAACTCCAGCCACCGACGCAGTAGGTGACATTACAATTTCATCTGTAGTAAATGATACAGATGCAAATGATTTAACAGTAAGTTATGCTTACGAAGTTGGAAGTTGTGGAAGTTATGTTGCTCAACCAAGTCCAACTATTGTTAGCTCATCAGATGACAATGGAGTTTTAACAGTAACAAGTAATGAACCAACAGGTGTAAGTACTGCTGTGGCAGATAATACTGTAGAATCAGTTTGGGATATTTCTGCAGATTCTTTAATTCCAAATACACAATATTGTGTTTATGCTTTTGTTAATGACGGAACTGTAGATTCAGATGTATCAACAACCACAGTATATACCAATCCAGCTCAACCTCTCTCACTCACAGTCACAGCCAACGGTCAAACTGCTGCTAACCTAACTTGGACAGCAAATAGTAATCCAAGTACAACCATATATAAGATATATAGTGATGCAGGAGCTACTTTAAGAGGTAGTACTACAAGTACTAGCTATACAGTTACTGGTTTAACCGCTGGTAATAATTATACTTTTACAGTTCGTGCTATAAATAATTCAGATAATACAAGTTATGTAGAATCAGATACTAGTAGTGCTATTGCAACAGCTCCAATAGCTAATGCTGTTACCCTTACTTTACAAGTAAATAGTGGTGAACCTAGTTATCAGTTTTTGAGTAAATTGAATGAGGTACATACAGCTGAAGTTGTTAGTATTATTGAAGATAATAGTGTTTTGAAAGCACAAGTTACCATTCACTCTAACCCTGTGACTGTAACATTGGCAGCAGGACAAAGTCAAAATGTAGATTTGAATGGTGATGGAACTAATGATACTACCGTGACAATGAATAGTGTTAGTTCTAATCAAGCCAATTTTACTCTTACTTTTATAGCGCAGGGTAGTCCAAGATTTTTTGATAATCCTCCTAAAGTTGTAGAAGGTAAAGAAGCAATCATTATCAATAACGGGGAATTAACAACTAATAATAAACAAGTAAAATTAGATTTCAATGTAGTTAGTGCTAAATTCATGGCAATTTCTAACGATGCTAACTTTACTAATACTTCTTTCGAAAACTACACAACTACTAAAGATTGGACACTAATTCCAGGCAATGGTACTAAAGTAGTCTACGCTAAGTTTAGATCCGCTGATGGAGGTACTATTGTCTATACAGATACTATTACTCTAACTGGACAAAAGAATGATGAAATAGTAAATACTCTAGAGAAAAAAGAAGTAGTAACTAATTGTAGCCTAATACCAGGTCAAGCCTATAAAATGAAAAACTCCTCAGTAATCTATTACATCACTAATGATTGTACAAAACAAAAGATTGGTAATGAAAAGAATTACTTTAGTTACTTCAGTAACTGGTCTGAAGTAAAAACAATTGACTCAACTGAATTAAATAAAGTAAGTCTAGATAAAAATAAAGAAACAGCTTGGGGACCAAAATATGATCCAAAATATGGTGCCCTAGTTAAAACACTTAATGATCCAAAAGTATACTTGCTGCTTAATGATAGTAAATATTGGATAACAAGTGAAAAAGTCTTTGAAACTCTAAGATATAGTTGGAATTGGATCGAACAAGTAAGTCAAGAATTGTTAAATAAATATACAACAAAAGAAGAAATCACAACCACCACTAGTCATCCAAATTATACCCTGGTTAAATACAAAAATAACCCAAGAGTATATAGATTAGAACCAAACTCAATAGACGAAACAAAACAAGTAAAACGTTATATACCAAATGAAACAGAGTTCTATAAACTAAACTTCCGATTTGATAGAGTCGTTACAATACCAGATACTGAAGTTTATACTGATGGTGAGACTTTGAAGTCTTAAACACTTGAACACTTAAACAAAAAACAATCTCTTTGAGATTGTTTTTGTATTATGTTTAAAACAAAAAACCTGGTCTCATGACCAACTTTTTACAGTCGGCTTTAGAGCCAGGTAATAGTGCCAATTTCTTGTTCAACCATATAGCCCTTTGGCTTATTTGGCATGATACAAGATAAATGATCGTCCCGATTAATTCGGGATTAAAAAATGCTTCTACCCATAAAGCACTTTTTAAAAACACTGAAGACTATTTTACACTAATTTTGTTTATTGTTCAATGGTTTACTTGTGTTGATAACTGTACAAGAGTCGAAAGTCTATAAAGGTAACAAAGTCTAAAGTCATTTTATAAATATTGTATAATTTACGAACTTTTAAACTTTATCAACTATTAATGTTTTATTTGCTTAATTTATCCAATTTTGATATTATATACATAATATGTCATACATCAAAAAACAGGAGGAAATACAATTTATTATAGAAGGCGGAAAGATTTTGGGTGAAATATTAGAAAAAATAGCCAAAATGGTTAGACCTAATATTTCAGCTTATGAAATAGATATGGAAGCTGAGAGGCTTATTGTAGAGGCTGGAGGACGTCCTGCTTTCAAAGGTTACCGTACTAGAAAGAGTGATCCACCTTTTCCTTCCACTATTTGTGCTTCTGTGAACACTGAAGTTGTTCATGGTATTGCGACCAAAGATAAAATCTTAAAAGAAGGGGATATTTTTAGTATTGATATTGGTATGCAATATCCTTTGAATTGTGGTTTGGGTAAGGGTGGTAATGGATTTTTTACTGATACAGCTCTTACTGTGGCTGTAGGAGATATACCTGAAAAAACTAAACAACTTTTGAATGTCACTAAAAAATCATTAGAATTGGCTATTGAAAAATGTTTTGTTGGTAATTCAATTGCTCTTATCGGCAAAACTATTGAAAATTATATTGACCCCCAAGGTTATGGTATTGTGCGTGACTTGGTTGGTCATGGAGTTGGTCATGAAGTTCATGAAGAACCTCGTGTACCAAATTATTATGATAGAGATTTAGAAAGTTGGAAGTTGGAAAAAAATGCTGTTATTGCTATCGAACCTATGATAACTATGGGAGATTATCATGTAGAAACCGCTGATGATGGTTGGGGAATATTGACTATTGATAATAGTTTGAGTGCTCATTTTGAACATACGATAATTATTACCAAAGATGGACCTTTGGTTGTCACCAGAAGACCATCAGAATCTGCCTCCACCTAATTGTTGGGCGGACAAGTTCTCTAGTTATTTTATCTAAAATAATATGAAAAAAATTTTATTTATATTTTTTATAATTAGCGGTTTTTTTGTACCGTTTTTTGTTTTTGCTGAGGATCTTCCTGATCAGACTGAAATTACCAATTGTTTGACTGATTCTTATAATAGTTATATAGAAAAATTAAATAATTGTAATTCAAATACTGTCGAAAATATTCAAGCAAAAATAGATGTCATAAATCAAGATTTGGATTTCAATTTGGCACTATGTTATCAAGCAGGTGATCCTGAAATTTGCGCACAGCAGGCCTCTGATTATGCTCGTCGTGTTCAAAAATTGCAAGAAGATGCTACTAGCCAACAAAATGGTTGTCGGGAAGATGATTTGAAAGCTAAATATATAAAAGCTCAAAATTATTGTTATGATAATTATTCTTTCAATAATGTTTGGGATACACCGGCTTTGAAAGAAATGCTCAAAAATCAACCTTTGGATTCTTTATCACTTAGTCAGGAAAAAATAAATGAATTAACTATTTGTATCCAAAATTTAGATAATAAATATGATTTGAATAATTTAACAGGAGATTTAGAAAGAGAGATAGCCTCTTGTTATAATGTTGCCGGTCTAAAAAATACCGCTGATTTGTCACAAGGTGTATCTGTTGTATTGGATTGTGCAAGTGAAAAATTAAATTTGGCAGAAAATCAATCACTACTCAATTTGGCAGCGACAGCTACGGGTCAACAAAAACAATATTTAGAACAATGCGTCATCAAAAAACTTAATCCCGTAGTAGCTGGAGTGGCTGTACTAAATGTACCATTTGCTTCTGGTTTTGGTAATTTCTTTTTATATTTTCAATTTTTGTTTACTCAGCCATTACTTTTGGTAACTAAGAAAAAAAATAAATCTTGGGGTAAAGTATTCAATTCTTTGAATCAAGATCCTGTAGATTTGGCTACTGTAAGACTTTTGTATAAACAAGACAAAAAAATTGCTAAGACAATTGTAACGGGACGTAGTGGTGAATATTTATTTTTACCCGAGCCAGGTAATTATACATTGGAAGTCAATAAAAGTGGTTTTCTTTTTCCTTCTGGTTATGATTATTTTGAATTAGATAATGAATATAAAGGTGAAGATATTTTGGTAGATTCCCATGATGATGTAGTAAATAAACATGTGCCTGTTGATCCAACTGAAAAAAAGCCTTCAAGATTCAAGTTCAATTTGCGTAAATGGAAAAAAAGAATTTCTTTGTTACTTGGTTTTAGTGCACCTTTGTTTGCGGTAGTTGTAGTAGTTTTGATACCAAAATGGTGGACAGCTTCTATCTTGATAATACATATTGCTTTACTTTTTCTTTTTATTCGTCTTTCTTTTGGCAAAAAAGAAACTCAATATGGTCGTGTCTATGGTCCAAAAAATTCCTCACTTATGGGTGTAACCGTTTCTTTATTTGAGAAAAGACGTAATAGACTAATAGAATATTATGTAACAGATGTTTTTGGTCGTTACTTTTTGCCAATAGCGGTGGGGGAGTATAGTGTGGTATTTGAGAAAAAAGGTTTTGAAAGAAAACAGATTGACTTGAATATTTCTAGTAAAGAAAAAGAAGCGAAGATACTTAAAATTGATGTGATGTTAGATAAAGTAAAATAGTTTTGCAAAAGGCTAGAAAGGCTGGAAAGGCCAGAAAAGCCTGAAATGCTGACCTGTGATTTAGCCTTTTGAGCCTTTTTGGCTTTTCTGGCATTTTAAGCCTTTTTATTATGAATATACTTGGTGTGGACTATGGCAAAAAACGCATCGGCCTTGCTTGGCTTCAGACTGGTCTTGATGTTATTTTACCTTTTGGTTTAGTCATGGAAAAAACCAGAGAAGAACAATTGAAAAAATTGGCAATTATTATCAAAGAAGAAAATATTGATAAAATTATTTTTGGTTTTCCTTTGACTTTGGAAGATATGAGTGAAAATAATAATACAGAGAGAATAAAAAAATTCGCAGAGGATTTGTATAATATTACAAAAAAAGAATTTGAATTTATTGATGAAAGACTTACTACTTCTGAAGCTAGAACTATGGATGGAGATGCTTCGCTTGATGAAAAGTCTGCAATGCTGATATTGAAAACGTATTTAGATGTTGAGTAAAATCTTTAGTATAGGGATGTTTTATATTGTTTATTCTGATTTTTTGCATAACATATATCACGTAACGCGTAACGCGTAACAAAAATTTTGATACGTGTTATGTGTTAAGCGATACGTGATACTTGTGTTTTATTTATTGGCGAAATTATTGGTTTAAATTTATTTTATGTTGTCTATTGTCCTCTCCCGCAAAGATTTTCGTGAACATGATCAGATAGTTTCATTGTATGTCAAAGAGAATGGTAAGTTGAGTTTGATAGTGCGTGGTGTAAAAAAAATTGTTAGCAAAAACTCAGCGCATCTTGAACCTTTTTCTTTTGTGAATATTACGATTGAAAAAGGTAAAGAAGCAGATTATTTGACTCGTGTACAATCAGTAGATTATCTTCGTAATGTAAGAGAAAATTTGAACAAAAGTCTAATGGCCAGTTATGCTGTTTCTATTGTAGATAAATTTTTTTCAGAGGGTGATCATGATGAACAATTTTTTATTTTTTTAGAAAATTTTTTATTTTTTTTGAATGATTTAGAAAATATAGATAATAAAGAAATTATTTTGTTACTAGATTATTTTATGGTTAATTTGTTGTATTTTTTGGGTTTTAATTTTAGCAGTAATGAAAAAATAGCTAATAGTAGTATTTTACCTTATATAGAAATTCTGGAAAAAGGTAATTTGGCAGAAGTTTTACTTATTGATTTTGACCTATACTCAGCCAAAAAAATACACAAAGTGATACACAATTGGTTTGAGCATCTTTTGGAAAGAAAAGTGGCTGATTGGGCTCTGACTTGCATTATTTAGGTAGTCATTGTAGTATATATTTGGATTTTATTTAATACTTTTTTATTAATTTTTATTTATTATCTCTATTTTATCTCTTCTTTTTAGAAAATAAGATAGAGATAAGGAGATGACTTGAGATGAATAAGTTTATTCAATTATAAAATTTTATCTCAATTTATTAAAAATATTTTTTATAAATGAAGTAATGATTAAAAAATAAATATCTAATTAAAATTAATATATAACTATGTTTATCAAAAATATCGCTGAAAAAGTAGGTCAAGAAGTAGAGCTTAAAGGTTGGGTTTATAACAGACGTTCTTCTGGGTCTTTGGTTTTTTTGGAAGTTCGTGATGGTACTGGTTTTATTCAGGCCGTTGTTGTCAAAGATTCTGTAAGTTCTGAAGTTTGGGAGAATGCTGAAAAAACAACACAAGAATCTTCTGTTAGTTTATTGGGAACTGTAAGTAAACATCCTAAACAAGAAGGTGTTTATGAATTGCAAGTAAAATCTTTGGCTATAATTGGTTTGTCAGAAGATTATCCTATTGCCAACAAAGAACATGGACCAGAATTTCTGCTTGAAAATCGTCATTTATGGTTGCGTTCAAAAAAACAATGGGCAATTTTGCGTATTCGTGATACTGTGGAAACTGCTATCAATGAGTATTTGCATAGTGAAGAATTTATTCGTACTGATTCTCCAATTTTTACACCGAATGCTTGTGAAGGTACTACCACACTTTTTCCAGTACCATATTTTGATTTGGGTGAAGCCTATTTATCTCAATCAGGACAGCTTTATATCGAAGCGGCTATTGCGAGTGTAGGACGTTGTTATGATTTTGGGCCAGTATTTCGTGCTGAAAAATCTGTTACCAAAAGACATTTGACAGAATTTTGGATGATGGATGCTGAAGCTGCTTTCGTAGAACATGAAGAAAATTTGCGTATTCAAGAAGGTCTTGTCAAAGCTATTGTCAAAAAGTGTCTGGATAACTGTACCGAAGAATTCAAAATTTTAGAAAGAAATACTGAACCACTAAAAAAAGTTTTGGAAAAACCATTTACTCGTTATACTTATGATGACGCTATTGTAAAACTAAATGAACTTGGTAGTGATATCAAACATGGTGAAGATTTGGGTAATGATGACGAAGGACTTTTGACCAAAGATAGTGATGTACCAGTATTCATCGAAAAATGGCCAAAGACTATCAAACCTTTTTATATGAAGATAGATCCAGAAAACAATTCTCGTGTTTTGAATGATGATCTGATTGGTATTGAAGGTTCTGGTGAGTTGATTGGTGGTTCACAGCGTGAAGATAATTTTGATTTATTATTAGAAAGAATCAGAGAAGAAAATTTGCCAGAAGCTGAATATTCTTGGTATACAGATTTACGTAAATATGGTTCTGTACCTCATGCTGGTTTTGGTATTGGTGTTGAACGTGCTGTACGTTGGATGGCTGGTATTGAACATATCCGTGAGTGTATTCCTTTCCCTAGAATGGTGAATAGACTTAAACCATAATTGTTTTGTTTTAAATTAGTTTTGTAATATGAAACGTCCTTTTTATAAAGGGCGTTTTTAATTTTGAATTTCAAATTTCAAATTTTAAAATAATTTATCAATTTCTAAATTTTAAAATGTATATTGTCATATAAAAAATTGAAAAATTAAAACATTTTGTCATTGTTTTAAAATTGAAAATTCTAAAATTTCAAAATTATCACGGTGTGGATAATACCACCTTTCGCATATTATAACTTTTACTCAATATATGTTATAATAAGGATGAGTTTTATAAACGGCTAACCTAGAAAACATGAGTCGTTTTGTTTTAGAACAATTGAACAAAATAAAAGCCTTGGTAAGCAAAATTTTACCACAGAGATTATCCGGATATAACTATCAGGTGTTTTTTGTTTTTTTACTAGTAGTATTTTTTGCGTTATCTACCAAATATGTACATGCTGGATTTGTTGAATGGATAGTAGAAGCTATTTCTAGTATGTTATTAGGTCTTGCTACTGTCGCTATGGCTTTGACTATTTTTTTCTTACGTTATTTTATTACTCTTGCTAGTTACAACAATTATATAGATGTGAGTGTGGTGAAACTTGGTTGGGTGATGGTACGTGATGTGGCGAATATGTTTTTTGTTGTTTCACTTTTGGTCATTGCTTTTGCGACTATTCTAGGTGTTGAAAAATATGAATGGAAAAAAGGCTTGGTCAAATTGGTAATAATGGCGATACTTATCAATTTTAGTAATCTTATTGCTCAGATTATTATTGATGCTGCTCATATTTTTACTATTACTTTTTTGAATGCTGTATCTGCTAGTGCTGGTGGTAACTTGATGAACATGTTTAGTCTGGGTGAGATTACTAATATAATTACGGGTAAGAACATCGGAGACAGTATGCAATCAGCTACCTCTTCGATTTTCGTAGCTTCTTTCGTAGCTTTTTTGTTTGCTGTGGGTACAGCTGTAGTGATGGGTTCTTATGTTGTGGTTATGGCTTTACGTGTTGTTGTCTTGTGGGCTCTTATAATCTTGTCACCATTGGCTTATCTTATGTCTGCTTTGCCAAATGGAGAAAAATATTCTCAAAAGTGGTGGACGGAGTTCATGCAACATGTTATTGTCGCGCCTGTGATGGTCTTTTTCTTATGGTTGGCTTTTGCAACTTTGGGTACAGGGCAAATCATGAGTGAAATAAAACAAGGCAATACTATTCCTTTACAACAAAGTAGCGATGCTTTGTCTGTTTCTTTGACTAGTGTTTCTACTTGGGAAAATATGTCCAATTATATTTTGGCTCTTATCTTTTTGATGATTGGTTTGAAGATGACTAGAGAAAGTGGTGCAACTGGTGCTGGTATGTTGAATGCAGTAGAAGGTTATGCTAAGAAAGTTGCGACGATTGCTAGTGGTTATGCTGCGGGTAGATGGTTGGTGGGTAAGGGTGTTGAAAAAGGAAAGAAATTTGCGGGGGATTATGGAAAATTGACTTCAGCCGCAGTTATGGATACCAAAGCTGGAAAATTTGTCAAAAAATGGAGTGGTGCTCAGTGGTTAGGAAATGCGGGTATTAGAAGAGAAGCTGCTATAGATAGACTTGAGCAATACAAAAAAGAAAAAAAGAGAGAAATTATGGAAAGGGGTGGTGGTATTTCTGGTTGGTTAGCTCCTAGTTATGACAAAATAGCAAAACAAGAAGCTAAGGCTAATGCTGCTGCTGCTGAGGCCAAAGAAGATTATAGAGATTTACAAATAAAAGCTGAGCTTGATCTTTTTGGTGGTGATAAAGCAAAATTTGAAGAAAAACAAGGGAAACTTCTCAATGAAGCTACTGCCAAAAATATCGCAAAATTACAAAAAGAAGCCGATGAAGAAACTGACCCTGATGAAAAAGAAAAGAAGCGTAAAGAATTAGAAGCAGTAAAAAGAGATGTTGCTAATGCTGATAGTATTGAAGCAAAGGTAAAAATTTTGGAAAAAGAAGCCTATGAAGAAACTGACCCTGATGAAAAAGAAAAGAAACTTGCTGAAATCGCTAATCTAAAAGGTGAAAGAATTGAAACTTTGGCCAAGGCCTCTGGTTTGGGTGAGGGTGATGTTGTCGCTTTGGAACAAAAGGCTATGAGTGGTTTGTCTTATATGCGTCATCGTACCCAAGTCATGAAAAATGCTGATGCTGAAAATACTATGAAAGAAACTATAAATGAAACCTTCAGCAAAATGAATTTGGCTAGTTTATCAAGACAAAGAAATGAATTGGATAAAGCCAATGAAGAAGCTTTGGCTGAGTATATAAAAGGACAAATGGAAGGAATAGATGAATTCACTCAAGCAGAGATTTTACAGTTTGCAGAAGATTTTAGAAAAAATAAAATTTCTAAAAGGGTAAGTGAACTGGCTAAAGAAGAAAAAAAAGATCCAGAAAAATTGAGCGAAGTTGATCGTAATCGTTTAGAAGAAAAAGCTGTAAAAGAAATAGGAAGTCTTGATTTTTCGACGGCTGCTGGTAAGTTTTTTGAAGATAAGAGACAAAAAAAACAAACAAGAATAAATGCCTTAGTAAAGGAAGGCAACACTTTGGATAAAGCTACTGCAATAGCTACTGATGAACAAGAAAAAGAAAAAAATGAGAAACGAGAAGTAGTCATTAAAGAATTGACAAAAGATGGTAGTTCAGTAGAGGATGCTAAGGCTAAAATAAAACAAAAAGTTTTGAAACATTATAATAGTACTTTAGATTTTTCTAAAACAAAATATAGAGATGATTTAGCAAAAAAGAAAAAACAAGAGTTTGAAGATAAATTTGTTGCTGATGAACAAGAAAGAGTGAGGAAAGACGCCCTTGCAAAAATAGAAGATGAAGATAGTAAACGTTCAAAGAGTCAACGTCGCACACAATCTGAAAAAGAGGAATTAGCTCAAGAAGATGTACAAAAACATTTTTATGATAAGGAGGGAAAATTGTTAGATGAAAGAAAAAAAGAGATAGAAGACTATGCTTCTGCTGAAATGATAAAAGATGATGTAAAAAAAGAAATAACTGCTGAAGTGGATGTCCATTTCAAACCAAGAGAAGAAGCTATCCAAAAAGCACAAACAGAAAATGGTGATATTTCTGAAATTGTTACTGCAGATACCAAAGCAGCTTTGGTAGATAATATGTCAGATTACGAAAGAGCCAATGTCCTTGAGTCTGTCGTAAAAGATCCAAAACATAAATCTTGGACCAAGTTGCGCTCTTTTTATGCTACTAAATCTGCTTCTCGTAGTGCCAACAAATACAAAGGTGAAGAAGAAAAGTTGACCCTTCGTATGTCAGATGTTTTGCGTGGTTTGGAAGGTAAGACTATGGATGAAGAAAGAAATTATCAGAGATCAAAGATTGCTGATAGTATGAAAGAATTTCAAAATCTTACCTATGATGAAAGAATGGCAGAAATGAAAAGAAATGTAAAAGAAATCAAAAATTTGGGTGCAAAAGAAAAGCTAGGTACTTTGACTGCTCAAGAAAAAGATGTCTTGAAAAATGCTAGTCAAAGACAAGCTGCTGTATTATCAAGTATTATGGATCAAGGTGAGTTCAATGCTTTTGCTAATGAATTTAGACATTATATGGTAGAAGAATTGGGTGATGAATCATATGCAGGTCTAGAAAATAATATGCAAAATACTGCTACCTTAGCACTTGGTGCTCTTACTGGTATGGATAGAGGTGTCATTGATAGAGATATGTCAGGTGTTCAAGAAATTTTTCGAAAACGTCTAAAAGAAAAAGAAGGTGTGTTGATGAGAACTTTGCAACATGGTATGGAAAAATCTGCTAATAATGGTAATTCACATCATTATCATCAAGTAGTAGAAGGTGTAAATGCCAATGGTACAAAAGTAGTTGGCTTTACCAAAGCAATGGTTTCTGGTGTGGGTACTGGAAGTGGTAACAAAGGTAGTCTTGGTACTGGTGAAAATATTGATGGTTCACAAAAAATTATGGAAGATTATTTGAGTACGATGGCTGCCAACTTCAATCTTAGTACTTCAACTGATGGTCGTTCATTTATGGTTACCAATTCACAAGGTCATGCTGTTGATTTTCAACATGAAAGAGCTAGAGAATCTGTACTTAGTATTGCCAACTTGAGTTCACAAGCGATTAGTTCTATGGGAGATGTTAAGCTTAGATATTTGGCTGGTTCCAAAGGTTATGGTGCTTCTATATATGATAGAACTGATGGTAAATTGCATATGCCTTCAGGACGTATTAGTCAAACTTGGTCAAAAGTTTTGAGTGACATGACTAATAGTGCTCAAAATGGAGGCTCTGCTAATATTAGAGACAATGCTTTACGTTCACTTCGTGCTTTGTACAAGAGTTGGGGAGTCCCTGGTGCTGATACTATGTCGATACCAGCTCTTAGATCTTTGGCTAGTTCTTCAGGTTTTAAGATGTAGAAATATTAATCATAGAAAATAGTTTATGGAATTTTCAGAAATTTTAAAAATTATCAAAGTACCTAGAAATTTGACAGAAGAGGAACTTTCAAGTATTTCTTCGGTTGTCTATGATTATTTGTATGATGAAAAATATTCTTATGAGTTATTTTTACTTTGGGATGATTTTTTCCAAAAAACTAATTTTGATCTAAATATTATTTTGGGTTTGCATGATACATTTTTCAAATGGTATTCTATTGTATTTTTTAAGAATTTTGATCGTCTAAAACCAGAACAAATGGCTTCTATCTTGCCATATACTTTTATGATGGGTTTTTATTTAGATTTTTCTGTAGTGTATTTGTACACGGACTATTTGATGACTTATATATCAGAAGACAAAGAACAAACTAGAATTCACAAAATTATAGGAGAAAAAATAGTAAAATCAAATTTACCGTTTGATTATGAAAAAGGTCTGAGTATCAAAGATCTTGTAGCCCTAAAATTGGATGTAGAAGCTGGTAACTTAACTGACGAAGAAAAAATTCAGAGGGCAGCTATAATTGGTAGTATAGAAGAATATTTGTCAAAAAATGATTTTTTTATGTTCAAATCTTCTGAACAAAAAGTGGCTAGAATAAATAATGTTTTGGATTTTTTTAGATTTTTGTCTGATGGAGAAGGTATTGAAAAGTTCCGTCCTTATTATCTAGATACTGTTGAATTTTTGCCTTCTGAAAAAGAGGTTGAGATTTCTGAATTGTTATTTGATTCTTATTTTAAATTGAATGGCAATCCTGTTATTGATGAAGTAAACAAAAAATTAGAAGAAGAAAATAAATTATTAGAAAAGGAAATTGCTGTTTTCTCTTACGTCGATATCAAATCAGAGCTTGAACAACAATTCTCTTACGACGATACTGGTGAATTACAGCCTATTGAAGAAGTTTTGGCAAAATTATCACAGTTAGCTGAAGAAAATAATGATGAAAAAATAGAAGAATTATATATGTTTGATGAGGATGCTGGTAAGTTTATTTGGGATGATGATTTATTACAACAAAGTTGATTGTGAAAAAAAGTTTCATTTGATTTTGTTATTTTTAGATAAATTTTAAATTGTAAGTGGTTTTTGATCACTTCACGTAACACGTATGGCTGACAATAAACAACAAACAATTTTGATAAAAAAAGCCGACGGTACCAAAGTACGTGTCAGTCTTGATGAATTCAAAAAAATGCGTGCGGGGAATGAGGAACCATCCCACAGCCCAAGGCGTGCTATGCAAGGCGGGCAAGTGGGGAATGAGGAAAGAGGAAAGAGGAATCTGGAAAGTGAAATGAAGAAAGATTTACAGAAAAAAGTTAATGTTCATGAGATTGAAGAAAAACAACAGACAACAGATAACAGACAACAAACTTTTGTCGAAACAAGTAACAAGATACAAGAAACTTACCTGCCGGCAGGCATGGCAAACAATTCACAAGTCACAAATTATAATGCTCTTGAAATTGAAAAAGTAAAACCAGCCGTAACTTTGGTAAAAGAACCTGAAAAAAAAATGACCGAAAATTTGATGGTTGAGACCCCTCATGAATTGGCTACTTTTACTCCGGTACATGATATTTTTGTGGATGAAGCGGCCGCTAATTTTGAATGGAAAAATTCTGATAGTGAATCATTGTTGGCTGTAGATGCTCCGGAAGTCGAAAAATTGAAGAAAAAAGGTGTCCCTCATGTAGAAGGTCATGATTTACAAGAACATATCAAAATGCCACATGCTGATGTAACTGATGATTTGAAAAATCGTGCTAAGTCTTTGGTTATTTCTTGGCAAAAGGGTATTAGAAATGATAATCAATTATTAGATTATGCAACTAGAAATATTGATCATGGTGGTCTCGGATTAGATAGTGAACAAGCAAGTCGTTTTTTGAAAAATGTAAAAAATTCCAAAAATAATTTGGACAATTTGTTTGAAATAGTTTTTGAAAAAAAGAAAAAAATTTTGGATACATCTGAAATAAAAGCTGAAACAAAAATAGAAAAACCAGTAGTTAATAGTATGTCTAGATTGGATGATTTGATGCGTACTGAGAAGCCTATAGAATTTTTATCTGAAAAAGATTTTTCCAAACCATTTTCTCATACAACCCCGAGTACTGTGGTGCATGATGTCGCTTCACCAAGTAGTTTTTCAGCTAAGACTATGGGGCCAAAACAAGAGATGGAAAGTTTTTCTTTGGTAGAGTATCGTCGTCTAGCCAAAGATCCAAAGAAGTGCGCTGATATGCTAATGTCAAAGTTGAACTCTTGGAAATCTGAATCATTTTTGCTTTTTCTGGAGGTTTTGGAAGGTTGGCAAAGTAGCCCTTTGAATAAAATGTATGTAGATACTACAGTAGAAGCTATCAATAATAAAAAATCAGTAGCTGAGGTGTTACAAGCCAAAAATAAAAATGATTTTATTACTTTGGAGGAATATCAAAGTTTGGTGGATATGGATAATAGATTGATTTAATCTAATTAGTTTATGCAACAATTTGTCGTACCACAATTTATAGATGTTGAAGACAAAATTATTGGTCCTGTTACTACCAGACAATTTTTGATTATTTTAGTTGCGGGTATAATCATTTTTTTATTTTATCGTTTTGGTGATTTTTCTTTTTTTATTTTTAGTTTAGTATTATTTGGTGGTTTAGCTTTGTTGTTTGCTTTTGTAAAAATAAATGGTCAAACTTTTCATTATTTTGTTTTGAATATTATCCAGTCAGCCAAAAAACCATCTTTACGTATTTGGCGTAAATATTATGACAAAAGAGAACTGGATGATTTACGTAAACAATTCAAAGCACCTGAAAAGATGGATGTTGGTAAAAAAAATGTAAAACGTAGACATATCAGAGATTTGGCTTTACTTGTCAACACTGGAGGTTTTTATAAACCAGAAGATGAGCTATAATGTATGAGAGTTAAACAGGTAGATTGAATAAAGTATTTTTTATACAGAAAACCCCTCCTCTACGAGGGGAGGGAAAACCGGAGTCTCCCTCTCTTGGTAGGAGAGGGCCGGGGTGAGGTTCGTTTTTATCATAATAATATATTGTTAAACAATATCGTAAGTTTAAAGTATGAAAAATAAAAAAGCCGTTAAAAAAACAGCCAAAAAACCAAGTACCCAAACTTATTTGCAAATAGCTGAAATAAAAGATGGAGTAGTGGTTTTGAAAGATGGAACTTTGCGTTCAGTACTGATCACTTCTAGTATAAATTTTTCTTTGAAATCAGAAGATGAACAAAATGGTATAATTTCATCTTATGTTGGTTTTTTGAATTCTTTGGATTTTCCTGTACAGATTTGTGTGCAATCTAGACGTTTGCAAATAAAGCCGTATTTGGAAAAACTTATTGCCCAAGAAAAAAAACAAACCAATGAACTTTTGCGTGTGCAGACTGCAGATTATCGTTCATTTATTGAAGAGTTGGTAGATATTGGCAAAATCATGACAAAGAAGTATTATGTAATAGTTTCTTATGATCCACTTTCTAATAAGAAAAAAAGTTTTTGGGCAAGATTCAAAGAGGTTATAAAACCGGCGATTACTTTGCGTCTAAAAGATGAAAGATTTAGACAACGTAAAGAAGATTTAGATTTGCGTGTTAGACAAGTTTCTTCTGGTTTGGAAGGTATTGGTTTGCAAGTAGCACAGTTGGATACCCAATCTCTTATAGAATTATATTATAATACTTATAATCCAGACATTTCTTTTGCTGAGCAATTGGGAGATATCGATAAACAGCAAATAGAAGAAATTTAGAAATTAATTAGTAATTAATAATTACTAATTAATAATTTTTGAAAAGGAGCTTTCATAAAAAAACATCTGGAAATTAAATTTAAGCGTTAGCAATCTAATAAAACAATTCAACTAATTTATGCCATTTAGACCAATATTCAGAGGTAAGACAAAAAACGCAGCTAACTCTGCTGTTCTTGAAGATAGTGAAGAAAAGAAAATAGCGCAAGAATTGATAACTTTGGAAGAAGAAAAAGTGTATCGTGAAGGTACTGTAGCTATTCGTGATTTGATTTCGCCATCTGCTTTCAAAGTAGAGTCTAATTTTTTGCAACTAGGTAATACTTTTTTGCGTACAATTTTTATTACAAGTTATCCTCGTTATATTTCTGTTGGTTGGAATTCTACTATCCTCAATTTGAATTTGAGTATGGATGTTAGTATGTTTTTTTATCCTGTTAATTCCGCTATTATTTTAAAACAATTAAAAAACAAAGTAGGTGCTTTGCAAGCACAATTGTCCACTGATGCTGAAAAAGGGGCGGCTCGTGATCCTTTACGTGAGACTGCTTTACGTGATATTGAATCTTTACGTGATGATTTGACACAAGGTACTGAACATTTTTTTCAATTTGCTTTTTATATTACTCTTTATTCTGCTGATAAAAAAGAATTAGACAAAAATACGGAAGATATTCATAATATTTTTGGATCAAAATTGATTCATAGTAAACATGTTTTATTTCAATCTGAACAAGGTTTCAATTCTACTATGCCTTTGGGTATTGATGAACTTGTTATTTCTTTCAACATGAATTCTTCACCGATTGCAGCTTCATTTCCTTTTATTTCGTCGGAGCTTACTAGTGATGATGGTATTTTGTATGGTATAAATCGTCATAACAATAGTCTTGTTTTGTTTGATAGATTTTCTTTGCAAAATGCTAATATGGTAGTATTTGCTACATCTGGTGCTGGTAAATCTTATGCTGTAAAATTGGAAATTTTACGTAGTTTGATGCTTGGAGTTGACGTCATCGTTATCGATCCTGAAATGGAATATGATCATTTGGCAGAGGCTGTGAATGGAACTTATGTTAATATTTCTTTGGCTTCTGAAAGTAAAGTAAATCCTTTTGACTTACCTCGTCCAGTTGGACAGCAGGTCTCTACAGAAGACATCATCAGAAGCGCTGTTATCACGCTCAAGGGCCTTTTGCGTATTATGCTTGGTAATTTGACTTCCACTGAAGATTCACTCTTAGACAGGGCCTTACTTGAAACTTATGCTAAAAAAGATATAACTATCAATAGTGATTTGGCTACAGTAGAGCCTCCTGTTATGCAAGATTTGGTAGATGTTTTGGCTGGTATGGAAGGTGCCGAAAATTTGGTTATTAGACTCAAGAAATTTACCGAAGGTACTTTCGCTGGTCTTTTCAATTCTCCTACTAATGTAAATACTAGTAATCAATTGGTTATTTTTAGTGTGCGTGATTTGGAAGATGAACTTCGTCCCATGGCTATTTATACTTTAGTCAATTATATTTGGAATATTGTTCGTTCAGAACGTAAGAAACGTTTACTGATGATTGATGAAGCTTGGTGGTTGATGATGCATGAAGATAGTGCTAAATTCATGTATGCACTTGTTAAACGTTGTCGTAAATATTTCTTAGGTGTTACTACTATTACTCAAGATGTAAATGATTTTTTACGTTCACCTTATGGTCAAGCTATTGTGAACAATTCATCGATGCAGTTGTTACTTAGACAAACTCCGTCTGCTATAGATACTATCCAAAAAACTTTTATGTTAACAGAAGGTGAAAAATATTTGTTGTTGGATAGTCCTGTTGGACAAGGAATATTTTTTGCGGGTAATAAGCACGTTGCTATTCAAATAGTAGCTTCTTATACTGAAGATCAATTGGTTACTTCCAATCCACAACAATTAATGGATATTGAAAGAGCCAAAAAAGAATTTCAAGAACAAATGGAACAAGGGGAAATAAATCAATAATATATTTTTATGCTTACACTTAGACAAAAAATTTTTATAGCTTCAGGGATTGTAGTTGCTATGTTATTAGTAATTATCTTTGCTTTGTTGTATACAAGACAACAAAACAATAACAAAGATACTGGTAATAATGTCACTTCTACTAATCAAAATGTTATTGATTCCAGTAATCCAAATATTATACTCAATAATAATCAAATTATTACTAAGCCAGATGGTACGCCAGAAGAATTATATGTCAAACAGATGGCAATATTTTTTGTAGAAAGATTTTTTACATATTCCAATCAAAATAATAATATTCATATTACAGAATTAAAAAGTAGCGCTAGTGCTAATATGGTAGCTTGGATGAATACCCAAACTCAAAAAAAAGATAGTAATTATAGTGGTGTGACTAGCAATGTCTTGAGTTCGAAGCTTACTTCTTTTGATAAGTCTACAGGATTAGCTACTGTTGTTTTAGAAATAACACAATCTTTTGCAAAAGAAGTCGGCAAAAATATCGAAAAAAGTAATGAACAAAAAACTGTACAAGTAGATTTCAAGTTAATAAATAATGAATGGAAAGTTGATGGTGTGTGGGATGTAAAAATATAATTTTTTAAATTTTCTTATGTCTTTTGGAGGGATATTAGATTCTATTAAAGATATTTTTTTTCCAGTGAACTGTCTTAATTGTGCAAAAGAGGGTGATTTTGTGTGTGAAGAATGTTTAAAAACACTCGATTTGTCGGGTGTTTTTTGTTGTCCGGTTTGTCATCAAGAAAATAAAACAGGGGATTATTGTTTAGGTTGTCAGCCATTATTTATTGACGCTGAGATTGCTGTTACTAAATATGATGAGCAAGACTTGATAGGAGAAATAATGCATTGTTTTAAATATCAATATGTAGAGGATTTAGAAAAAACTATTGAAAAAATGATAGCAAGTTTCTTGTCTAATAATGATTTGCCTGAATTCGATGCTATAACTTTTGTACCATTGCACGGTAGACGTTATATAGAAAGAGGTTTCAATCAATCTGAGAAAATTGCGGTTATATTAGCTAAAAAAATGCATAAACCTGTGGTTAATTTATTGAAAAGAACAAGGTATACCAAGCCTCAAGCCAAATTTAAAAGACAAGAAAGATTGGTAAATTTGAAAGATGCTTTTGAATTTTGTTATAAAAAACAAGATTTTAAAAATAAAAATGTTATTTTAGTTGATGATGTTTTTACGACTGGTTCTACTATGCAAGAATGTGCCAAAGTTTTGAAATCAAATAAAGTTGCTAAGGTAATAGGTTTTAGTTTGGCTAGGGGGTGATTTAAGTGAGGGGTATTGGTTTTTTAGAAATACAAAGTTAGAAACATTTATCTTTGGATTTGGCACGTAACACGAGTCACGTATCACGTAACAATTAATTTTACGAACAATAACCTCAAAATAATCCTTAATATAAAAACCGCTTTGTAGCGGTTTTGTTATGTGATACGTGTTACGTGACTCGTGTTATTTGCTTTTTCTCGCCAAATTTAAAAAGAAAATTATAAGTAAAAAAGCCGTAAGAGACATGATAGGAATAGTAATATATCCAAACTCTAAGATATATAGTTTGGTACAAGAAACAGCTGTAGCTGAACCGTCACAAGCTCCAATTTGAGGAGCTCCGTAGTATAAAGCGTTTTGATATATTCCAATTACACCACCTATGATAGATAATACTATTGCGTACAGTGAAGAATGTTGGAATTCTTTTTTGAAGTAAGCAATTCCTAAGAATATAGCCTGTGGATAGATGAAAACTCTTTGCCACCAACAAAGTGAACAAGGTTCAAAACCTACTATTTCAGAATAATAAAGGCTTAATACTGCAGAAAATAAAGCAATCAACCAAGCAAAAAGTAGACCGTGTTTTCCAAAAAAATCTTTGATAAAGTTTTTTTCTTTTTTTATAAGAAGTAATATAATAGCTATTATCAAAAATATATGAGATAGTAGTGTTCCTAAAGATAAAAGTTTGTTTATTATTTCTGTCATATAAAATTTTATTTAGGTAATTCACAACTAGTTTTTGAGGCTAGTTCTGTCAAAGAAATTTTTCCTGATTGTCTAGTGCCATCGGCAAAAATCCAAGTTGGGTAGCTTTCAATTTTTTGATTAGTACAGACTGGCAATTGTCCGTTACTATCAGAGGTTGAACATTCTACATAAGGTAAATATTTGGCAGATTTACCAAATTCAGCTTTTTGTTCTTTACAATGAGTACACCAGAAAGCACCGTAAAAGGTTGAACCTTGTGTTTGTAAACATTTGGCAAAATCATCTAGTTTACCAGGTTTGTTATTTTGCAAAACTAGGAAGTAACTAAAGGCAATTATAACTATAAGTGCAAGTAATACTGAGATTATTAATTTTGATTTTTTTTTCATGTATTTTTTATTATATTTTATATTTTACTATTATAACAATAATCTTTTGTTGTAGTCAAATTACGTTCTCTACAATTTCAAGTGTGACATAACAAATTGTGATATGTCTTATTTTTATTTAAGATTTTTGTAAAGGAATATTGATAGATAAAAGAGCCTCTTCTGTTTTTTTGAAAATCAGTCCTTTTTCTTTTAATTTTTTGTAGCCAATTGACATTTTTTCTAATAAGAAAAGAGAATTTTGATCAATGCTTGTCAATAATACTTTTTGATTTCTAGATTCGATAATGTCTATTATTTCATCAAGAGCTGCCACACCGTCAGCGTCTATAAAATGAACTTCACGTAATCTCAAAATAATAATTTTATATTTTTTTAGATTTGTTTCGAAACGTTCTAAGTGTGCTTGGCTATTTATATAACATAATTTACCACTAAAAGAATACAATAATACATCAGCGTTTTCTTTTATTTCTTTGAGTTTTACGCCTGAATCAGAGTCCACAATACCTTCTTCAAAACTATTTACTTTTAATTCAAAATGTCCGTGTGAAATATTGTTTACAAAAATCAAAAGAGAAACTGATACTCCAAATAATATACCAAAAATAGGATCTATAAGGATGGTAATAATAGCAACAAAAATAGACACAAAAAATCCTGTTCTTTCATAGTGCCATAATTTTAGATAATGTTCTTTTCCTACCATTTGAATAGCAACAAATACCAAGATAGAGGCTATAACTGCCAAAGGAATATATTTGAAGTAACCAAGTAAAAAAAGAGAAATTATAGCTACACTTATAGTACTAATGATTGCTGATGTTTTGTGTGTTCCACCTGTTTTAATATTTAAAGAAGTTCTAGCAAGAGCAGCTGTTGCTGGCATACCTCCCATCATCCCAGATACAATATTTGCCAAACCAAGACCAAACATTTCTTTTCTTTGTTTGTGTTTTGTACCAGTCATACCGTCGGCTATTTTGGCCGAAAGCATTGTCTCTAAAATAGCGATAAGTGCAATTACTACAGCTGTTTGAACTAGGGGAATAGAAAATGCTAAATGTGGTGTTTCAAAAAAATGAAAATTTATTTCCCCAAATTTACTACTCAATGTTTGTAGTGAAAGAGAAATAAAATTTTTTTCACTTAAAAATCCAAGTAGTATTCCTATTGGTGTCAGTAGTATAGCACCTGGTATTTTTGGTGTGACTTTTTTTAGTATTAGTAATCCTATTAAAAAAATTAGAAAAATACTAAGAGTTGTAAGAGAAGTAGTAGAAAAATGGTAAAAA
>Ga0208373_1002263_pt1 | contig 21912 bp, 24 predicted proteins | sample RifOxyC2_FD_184036 | JGI IMG/M metagenome (GOLD analysis project Ga0208373, IMG submission 184036) | Soil microbial communities from Rifle, Colorado - Rifle Oxygen_injection C2 (SPAdes) | ecosystem: Environmental > Terrestrial > Deep subsurface > Rock core/Sediment | place: Rifle, Colorado... | reverse complement strand
AATTGATGAATACGTCATCCGACGGTACGTAAAACATCAAAACCACCACAATGAGCTAGCTCAGCCCTCCCTGTTCGAGAAGCTAGTCAATTAATCAACTGCCGCCCTGCCGGCGTAGCCGGCAAACTCAAAACCACCGGACCTCAGTCCGGTGGTCGGTTATTTTGGTACGTTACCAGTGTTTTTATTAAAAATGTAATAAAATAGCCAGATTTGCTATAATTGTGTCTGACTAATAATTCCACCGCACTTCTTATGGGCTATAACCAGGAAAAACCTAAGGGTCGACGGACAGCAACCTTCGGTGTATTGCTGACTCTCGTACTTACTATCGGATTGTTTAGTGGTGCGTTGTATTTATGGTATTTAGGCTTGGATGTCGTTGGACCGACTCCCGACATCAATTATCGTCCAGCATCATCTAATCAAGATAGGGGTGAGGTCAAGCGCTTTGATTCTGAGCAAGATTTTAGCGATTGGTTAGAAAAAGCTGATAGTTTAGCTGCATATGGTGGCGATTCGGGAGTGGAGATGGGTATGGGTATGACGCGCGCGATTAGCAGTATTCAGACTGAGGATATGGCCGTAGCGGCCCCCATGGCTAGTGTTAGTGAAAAAAGTTCTTTTGATATGGGTGGTGGGTCAGCTCCAGATCGTTTTTCTGGGACTAATGTTCAAGTCGCTGGTATTGATGAGCCAGACATTCTAAAAACTGACGGTCGTGAGATTTATTTTTCGCCGGGCATAATGCCGATTTTATATCGTGGTATGCCAACTCCAATGCCGTTGGATGTTATGCCCGAGACGTTTTCGATAGAGGAACCGTACTATGATCAACAATCAAGCATTAGTGTTGTAAAGGCTTTTCCTGCCGAAGAATTGGCTTTGGATTCGGAGATTAAGGGTGATGGCGATTTACTGCTCCATGACAATATATTAGCAGTTCTATCTTACGACGGGGTTCGTGCTCAGAATGTTAGTGATCCAGCATCTCCGCAGGAAGTTTGGCAGGTGTCCTACGAGAACAACAGTTGGTTGGTCGACGCGCGACTCAAGGGTGGTGAGCTTTTTCTAATTCTCTCTAGCAGCATTAACTATGCTAGACCTTGCCCGTATGCTCCTTTATTGGGAATTGAGGGTAAGGTGGAGATTGCTTGTTCCGCTATTTGGCATCCGGTTATTCCAGTACCGACCGATGTGACCTATACCGTTTTGAAGGTCGATATGGCTACTGGAAAAGTTAAACAGACTGCCTCGTTTGTTGGTGCACAAGGTTCATCAGCTGTCTACATGTCTGCGGACAACATCTACGCCACGTACTCGTTACCGGCCGATACCTTCACCTTCGTTTCCGGATTCTTAATGGCGAATGCTGACGTTGTTCCGTCGTATGTATTGGAGAAGCTCGATCAGGTCATTAATTACGATTTAGCTGATGAAACTAAGTCGGTCGAGTTACGAAACGTGCTAGGGCGTTGGTTCCAGTCACTTGATCAAGATGAGGCGTTGAGTCTTGTGACCGAAATGAATAATCGGATTGGTGATTATATTAAGGTTCATCTACGGGAGCTACAGCAGACCGGCATAGTCCGGTTGGACACTAATAAGTTGGAAGTTAAGTCATCAGGATCTATCCCCGGTACTCTGTTGAATCAATTTTCACTGGACGAATACGATGGTTTCTTACGTGTAGCCACGACTTCTGGTGAGACTGGTGGCATGTTCTGGATGTACGGTTTGGGGGGCGGACGCAATGACAGTGCCAACGATCTTTATGTCTTAGATATGAATCTGAAAGTAGTTGGTCAGGCTCTAGGTATGGGTCCTGATGAGCGTATCTATGCAGTTCGATTCGTTGGTGAGCGAGGATATGTTGTAACTTTCCGCCAAACCGATCCATTTTATGTATTGGATTTATCTAATCCACGTCGACCGACAGTCGAAGGTGAACTGAAGATACCCGGATACTCATCTTACCTGCATCCACTTAAAGATGGCCGGATATTGGGAGTGGGACAGGAAGACAATCGAGTTAAATTATCGCTTTTTGACGTAACAAACCCAACCGATCCGAGTGAGCTTGATAAGTACAGTCTTAACGAGTATTGGTCTGACGTACTCGATACTCATCACGCCTTCCTTCTGGATGCTGAGCATGAAATTTTCTTCTTGCCCGGATCTAATGGTGGTTATGTGATGTCCTATTCGGATGATGAACTTAAACTTTCGAAGGCTGTGAGTGGCATACGTGCTAGACGGGCTCTTTATCTAGATAATTATCTCTATGTTGCCGGTGACGACCAGATTGTAGTGCTTGATATGACTGATTGGCAGCGAGTTAACCAGCTGGAGTTACGTTAGTTGACTGAATAATAAACAAAAAAAGAGGTGGATGACCCGCCTCTTTTTTGTTGGTTGAACTAGTATTCTTTTTTGTGTCGTAAGAACAGTCCGATAGCTAGTGCATGGGTAACGTTCAATGATTCCAGTTGTTCATTATGTGGAATTTCGATTCCCTGTCCAGTGAGTGGTAGACGAATACCTGAGCCTTCAGAACCGGCAATAAGAGCGATTCGATGCGGGTTGATTAATTGATCCGGTCCGACGCAACCAGGTCGCTTTTCTAGACGGAATATCTGGCGGTTAATGTTGGATAGATAAATAACAGCTTCTTCTGGTGTTAGTTTAAACCAAGGCACGGCAAACATTGCTCCCGCTGATGAACGGATTACCTTGGGTGATGTTACGTCGGCTGACTCGACAAGTAATAAGGATGTCCCGAAACCCAGACATAATCTCAGGATCGCACCGACATTGCCTGGATCTTGCACACCATCGAGTACCACCAGAGTGGAGGAGTTATCTAAATCCTCTTTCGACCAGTTTGGTATGCGGGCTACAGCGGCTATATCTTGAGGTGTTTCGGTTGAGACCAGGCGATCAAATTCTGGAGTGTCATTGCGAGAGAAAGTGAACTCGACTGCTGGTCCGGCAGCGGCTATTATTTTTGTTCCTTCAACTAAACATAAACCAGATTCCTCACGACCTTTCCCACGATTTAGCGAACGGATCAGTTTTTCTTGATTCTTAGTTAGCATGGTGGATGTGTTTATTTGACGAGAGAAGTGTAGGTTGTGGTCACCATTCTGGTCAATTACTTGACCACTTGATTGGTTTCTGCTATCTTGTTATTTCGTCCTAGGACGAAACGGAGGAATTATTGAGGAATTCAACTTGGTCAATGATCGCTTTCGCCTTGACATCGATTGTGTTCTCCGGTATGGCGTTCAAGGCATGTTCATTAGCATCTAGAACTAATGACTTGGATTCGGTTGTTGGTTCTAGCGACACCTTTAGAATCGCTGGTGTTTTTTTCATTTTTTTATCTATCGTCAGTGGTTGGATGTTCCGGTATTTTTTGGCACTTTCTTTAAAGAAAGTTAGTGCTCACAAACGGTCAGCACTGAAGAGACACCAGATTCTGTAGCTCGCGCCTTTGCGGGCTTTTTTTGGTCGAAATATTCTCTTTTAGGGCTACTTTCTTGACTTTTTTCGGGCAATTAAGTAATATACTTCTTGGTAAGACGGCCTTGGACCAACGAAGACGTCACGTTTCGACGAACGAACTCGAAGGTGAGAAGGGAAAAGTCTACCGAAAAGGTCGGTTAATTAAAACGCAACGACAACAAGTCGAAACGTACACACATGGACGACTTCCAAATGGGTGGAGCCCGCGCTCCTCGTCAGATGTTCGATGTTTCCTCTCTCGGCCTCAAGTGCGCCGAGTGCGGTAGCGACATCAAGGAGCTCCCGTTCGAGCCCAACCAGGATCGCCCGGTCTACTGCCGCGATTGCAACCGCAACCGCCGGCCAGCTCGACCGCGGTTCTAAACAGAAACCAGCAAGCTCCACCTTTGGGTGGGGCTTTTGGTTTTAGACGGTTACTTTTTAAGACAAAGACGACTAGTTATTAATTAGGTAGTCGATGACTTTGCGAGCGATGTTTATACCTGTTGCCAGCTCGAAGCCAGAGAAGCCGGGTGTACGATTGACCTCCAAGATAACTTTTCGACCATCTTTTGTTTCGGCCAAGTCTACACCAGCGAATTCGTACCCGAGTATTTTAGCCGCCAGTTCACACATCTCCAGTGTTTTAGTCGGTAGGTTGACTAGTTCGGCTCGTCCGCCCAATGATAAGTTGCGACGAAAATCACCAACAGGTGGTTCTTTGCTTACTGCTCCTAAGGCATGGAAGCCGAGCACTAAAATACGGTATTCATTTTTTATTTCCAGTTTTTCTTGCAATAGACAAGGCCATTCATTTTCGATTGATAATACCTCTTCAGCTTCGTGTCGGTTTTTGGCCAAATGAACCCGCTCACCTTTTGAGCCGTGCACAGATTTAACAATAATCGGCCAAGTAGTTCGATTAAGATGATCTCTAATTTCCGCTGGTGAGTTGGTTTGAAGTCCGTATGGTACTGGCAATCCAGCTAACTGTAGCTTCCAAGCCGAATAAGTTTTGCTTTGGATGTAGATACCCGTAGCGAGTGATTGGTCCATAATACGATATCCGGATCGGTGAAAGAGTTCGGCCAGAAGTAGAGATTCAGAGACATACGGAAAAAGAGAACGAAAAAGTAGTCCATCGAAGGAGTCTAGTAGGTTGCGGCCGGCTAGCGTCACAATAAAACCAGACTTCGAGAATTCGAAAGCCAGATCCTCGACTGGCGCAACAGTCGCAGTGTGGCCGGTAAGCCGTGCCTCGTCCATAAGTCGTTTATGTTCGACGAAATCCGGATGCCCTAGTATTAGTAGTCTCATACGGGCGCAGTATAGAGATTTGTCTTACGATCGGCAATATCTAACATAGATTGTGATAATAAGTGGATAGTGACAAAAAAACGGACCTACTTAGATCCGCAATTTTTGTGTTGTCTCATTTTGATTCGACCACTGCCTGACATTCTTTCCAGATTTGTTTGGTTCGGCTACGTGGCAGTTGTAGTCGATCAGAAAGTCGGTCCGGATCTTCGATGACTACTTCACGGCAGAGTAGTAGATCGTTTTTAGCGAAGCGTTCTAACTCCCATTGACGTAGATTATCAATGACTGTGATTGGATAGAGTGCAGTGTGATCGACCATTTCAGCCAGTGATTGACCCATTCTCCAGCCGACCATGTTGATACCACGACATAGACCGAATTGCATGGCTCGATCGGAGAAAGTTCCATTAGTAACGATCCAAATTTCATCAAAAAGTGGACAACTCCGATTGGTTTCGGCACCGTCACGCAGGTCATTGTATCTGGCCCAGGTAGCTAGTGTGTCGCGGAGTGTTACCGTGTCAGCAAAACGGTTGCGAAATTTAGCCTCAATTACCAATGAATGTCCTCCTTTGGTCGCCACAACATCAACTTCATGTTTAACACACAGTCCAATGTATTCCTGCTCAGGAACTAAGGCAGTATAGTCGTAAGCATTTAAAATGGAGGCTACGTATTTTTCAAATTTGAAGCCAGCTGGACCTAGTCTTAGTAGAGCTGTTCGGAGATTGTAGCGCTGAGCTAAATGTCGACTTTCGCGTCGTAATTCTTTGCGGACTATTGCAAAAAGTCGTTTAGTTGCCATTCCGTTGCGGACCTTAGCTTGTATACGCTGTAGAACGCGATCAGCTAATTCGTTGTTAGCACCAGCACGCTTGATTGTCGCACGGATTTTGTTTGGATCGAATGTTACCAACTCACCGTTCGATTTTTTTATTAACATCGTGATTATGGCTAACGTTTCAATCGACTAGTAAGTGCAACCAGGAGGAAGATTGATGTGCCAGTTAGGATGATTGTGGCTCCTGACGGCAAGTCGTATAAGTAGGAAATTGATAGTCCTAAAAGGACCATTAATTCGGACATGACGATTGACATGACGATATGACCGCGGAAATTTGATGATAACAGTCGACTGGCGGCAGGTGGCAAAATCAGCAAGGCCGAGACCAAGATAATGCCGAGTATCTTAACTCCCAGTACTGTGGCTAAGGCTAAGGCAACGTATAAAATGATTGTTTGTAGACGCACTGGAACGCCACTAACGATAGCTTGGTCTTCAGACAGCGACATGTAAGTTAATTGGCGGAAAGAAAGTAGTAACCAAGCTAAAATAATTACTCCAATTATTAGTATGTAGGTCAGATCAATAGCGCGAACAGAGAGAATGCTACCGAACAAAAAAGATACTAACTCTGGTTGATAGCCACGAGTGAAACTCATTAGTACGACACCTAGGGCCATGCTGGCAGTAAACAAGATGCCAATCAAGGTGTCTGATGATAGTTTGGTGCTGCGTTCTAACCACCAGACAGCCAAGGCCACAACTGCAGCCCAGGCTAAGGCTATTGGTAGAGGAGAGACACCGACTAGGAGAGCGATGGCAATGCCAGCCAGTGAGGCATGAGCAATACCGTCACCAAAAAAAGCCATTCTTCGGACAGTGACGAAAATTCCCAGGATCGACAATATTAATGCCAGCATTGCACCGGCGAGCAAAGCTCTCTGCATGAAGGGAAAATGTAGTATCTCAAGCAACAGCATGGTTTAGTATTTCTTTTTTTTGGTTGTGGTTTTTCGTTTAGTTGCACTGGTGCTGTTGTAGGCATGGACGTGAGTATGTCCATGTTCAAAGATCTGTGTTTGATCACCAAAGATTCGGCCAATGCCTTTAGTGGTTAGTAATTTTTTTGGTGGACCAAAACAAATCATTTTGTGATTTAGGCAGACGACCGTGTCTACCAATTTGGAGACAACTGACAGTTCATGGGAGACCATTAATACGGTCGTATCATGTTCGCGGTTAAGATGTCTGATTATGTCGTAGAACGCCTCTTCGCCGACGATGTCTATACCACTCGCTGGTTCATCTAGAACTAATAGATCAGGATTATTCAACACAGCTTGGGCAATGAGTACGCGTTGTAGCTGTCCACCGGAGAGTTGTCCAAGTTGCTGTTTGAGGATACTGGCTGGTAGTCCGACTTCGTCGATCATTTCGTCAATTTTTTCTTTTTCAAGATGACGATGACGTGCCAACTCCATAAATTCAGCAACAGTAATCGGAAATCGTCGATCAAAGTCCAAGCGTTGTGGTACATAACCGATCATGGGGTGAGCATCAGCGATTAAGTGATCGAAGATACGAACCTGACCGGAGTCCATGGTTGTTAATCCTAAAATAGCCTTGACTAGGGTAGTTTTGCCTGAACCGTTTGGTCCGATTATGGCTGCCACTGACCCAGCTGGAATCGAAAATGAAACGTCATTGACGACTTTTTGTCCACCAAAAGAAACTGTACATCCAACAATGGAGACAGCCGGCGGTCTATTACTGGTTTTTGGCAATGATTTCGGCATTAGCAAGCATGGTTTTGATGTAGGAAGTATGGTCTCCGGTTCCACCCAATGGATCAAGGATAGCCATCTTTAACTGATGATCATGAATGAAAGGTTGTAGTGTGTCAGTTGAAATTTGGGGTTCGGAGAATAAGATTTTGGAACCAGAACGACTGACTGCTTGACCTAATGCAGCCAAGTATTGTGGTGTTGGTTCTCGTCCAGGTGTCGGTAGAAATGAACCGATGATTGTCAGACCATACTCTTCAGTAAAATAGTACCACGCGTCATGAAGGGTGACTATTTCGCGGTTGCCAGTTAGTTTGAGTGTTTCGCGTAGTTGAGTATCAGTCCGATCTAACTCTGCTTGATAGTGATCGAGATTGGTTGTGAAATGCTCAGCTAGATCCGGATACCTGATAGCTAAATCAGCTGCAATATTGGCGGCGATTAGTTTGGCGTTGGGTATGGATAACCAGTAATGAGGATCAATACCGTCTGAATATTCATTGTCATGATTTTCTTCCTCCTCATCTTCGTCGAGTGCTCGACGAAGCGGTACATTGGTGTCTACTACTACGATTGGTTTTTCAGCGCCGTCGGCTAGTGTTTCGGCCCAAGAGTCAATACCGTGCCCGAAGGCAAAGACCGCTGATGCTGAGCTAATTTGACGTATAATCGACGGAGTCGGTTCGAAAGTATGAGGACTGGCTCCGGGTGGTAGTAGACAGACAACAGTTAGGTCGTCTCCAGCCACATTACGGGCAATATCATAGAGTGGAAAGATGGTGGCGGCCACTGTCCGGTCCGAAGTCTCTGTAATCATCTTCCGTGATGGGAAGATGAACAAGATGATAGCGAGTATCGCCACAACCACGATCACTACTGCAATTTTTTTAGTGTTAACGGACATATTTTTTGATTTGATTAGCGATGTCTGGCGAGGCAAGATTCGCAAGTTTCGTAGAATTCAAGTAAGTGATTGGAACTATCTTTTAGTGGGCAGGGGATACAACCAACCTGGCCACAGTCATGACAAACTGTGTGGGCGTGATGACTTCGTTCGGCTAATTCGTAGAGTGTTTTACCACCGTGTCCAATTATAGAACGAAGGATGCCTTTTTCGGTTAGAACAGTCAGGTTACGATAGACAGTCGAAAGATTTACTTTTTTGAGTTCAGTGAACAATTGATCAGCGGTCCAGGCGCGGGCTGGATCGATTAGTTCAAGTAGATGCAATCGATCAGTGGTCTTGCGTAGGCCAGCTTGTCGAAGGGTTTTTTCGGCGATGGCTTTGATCATAATTGATATTAGAAAATCATGTATTGATTTTTGCAAATCAATTCGCATCTGTCAATTTGAAACTGAATGTAAGTTTGCTAAGTAGCCGGACAGCCGGTCGAACTATATACTTATGCTAATCCTAAATTAGACCTACACATCATGATTGAAGCTGATCGAGATAAATTGCAGAATTTAGCCAGCCAACCTCAGCTCGGTTTTTTGTCATTGGTGCGGGAGCGTCTACCGAAGTCAGAATGGTTTCTGGTCGGTGGGGCGGTGCGTGATGCGTTGTTAGACCGCATCAATGAAAGACAGGATCTAGATTTGGTAGTCCGAGGTGTGGGACTTAATGAGCTAATGGCGGTACTCGAAGAGTTGGGTCAGGTGGACGTAGTCGGTCGTAATTTTGGCGTGTTGAAGTTCAGGCCAGAAGGATCTTCTCCTAATCTTCCAGCTATTGATATTGCTTGGCCACGCACTGAACAGGCTGGCGGTAGTGGTGCTTATCGTGATTTTGAAATTAGTTTTGATCCAGATTTGCCGATTGAAGAAGATTTAGCGCGTCGTGATTTTACAGTGAACGCTCTAGCCTGGGATTTTGCGCACAATGAATTGTTAGACCCGTTTTTTGGGCGCAATGATTTAAAAAAGAGACTCATTAGAGCGGTTGAAGATCCGATCGCTCGGCTATCTGAGGATTTATCACGCCTATTGCGTGCGATTAGGTTTGCCTGTCAGCTTGGTTTCGATATTGAGGAACAGACTTGGACGGCATGTGTTCAGCTTGCTCCAAAATTGAACGATACTCATCAGACCGACAGTAGTGAGGAAGATCGGATAATTCCATACGAGATTATAGCTAAGGAGTTAGTTAAATCGCTGCGAGCTAATGCGTCACGAGCTCTAGAATTATTTTTAGCTAGTGGTCTGGTGCAGGTGTTGTTGCCTGAGTTGAGGCACATGGTCGGTACCGAACAACCAGTTGAGTACCATAGTGAAGGTGATGTCTGGACACATACTGTTTTGGCTCTGAGACAAGCAATCTCGTCGGAGTTCATACAATTTTTCAACGGTGAGATTCCAACCATTGAAACTCTCTTAGCTGTTGCTTTACACGATATCGGCAAGTCTGGAACCATAAATCATCATCCTGACGGTCATATTAGTTTTCATGGACATGATTCAATAGGGGCTGATTCAGCACGTGAACTTGTAGAGCGATTGCGATTATCGAGTGTGACTAATGAGGTAATACGACCGGAACGAATTTGGTGGTTGGTGCGCTGGCATATGTTTCCACTACTGGTTGATTTAGATCATGTGCGCAAGACGCGACTGGCAGCGCTATTTTTGGATGATCCGGAGGCTGGTCAACAGCTGTTACAACTTTCATATTGTGATCGACTTGCTTCGATCCCCCAGAATGGAAAATCTAGTCTGGACGGTCTAATTAAGCTAATGGATGAACTGAAAGAATTGTCTGGACGATCGGCTAATGAGACCAAATGGTTACTATCTGGTGAGGAAGTTATGGAGACATTGGGATTGGAGCCAGGACCGGAAGTAGGGCGTCTAATTGAGGAGTTGCACGAGGCTCAACTGTCTGGCGAGATTTATGATCCGGACGGGGCTAAAGATTGGTTATTACAATATCGAAAAATAGAATAATTGAGTGTTGATTGATCGATACTTGAAATTTTCTACACAAAATAAAAAATCGTCAGTGGCTTAATGAAACTATCTGACGATTTTTTGTATTCTTTTTCTACTTTTTAGCCTTGGGTTTTTTCTCGAACATGACTTTTACTCCGTCCCAACTATTCTTTAGTTCTGATCGTAGCTCGGATAGTTCTTCTTCGGATAAATCTTTGACCCCACGAAACTCAGCGACGGTGGTGTCCACGATTTTACCGTAGGCTGTCTTAGTTAATTTACCAACACTTTTGGCATGAGCCATAACCTTACGACGAATGCGATCGGCCGCCTTAGCAATGGCTGCCTTTTTTTCGTCCTTATGCTCCATACTTAGGACCAGATGTGCAACTGCGCCCAGTACTGCTCCGGCGGCTAGTCCCTTGATTAGTCCGGCGTGTTTGCTCATATATTTTTTCTCTTTGTGGGTTAAGATTCTATTGTTAGTATAACAGATTGATTCGAATCCGGTAGGTATTTCGGAGATATTTTTTCAATAAAAAAGGACCGTCCAAGTGGGCGGTCATTAGTTCTGCTGGTCTCTTGAGGTCGTCGAGTCCAAGCTTATTTGGTTTTCGTTCCAGTAGGCGGTTGGATCGAGATAGTTCGGGTATCTCTCTTGCAGCCATTGGGTCAAGTCGTCACAGGTTTTTTGACGGTCTTGATCACTGGCCGATTTGCCCATCTTTTTGATCAACAGTTCTGGCCGGCTAGTAGAGCGGTCGAGAATTAGGCCCGTTACTGTTGGATCGTCATCGCTACCACTCTGAATAACGAAGCGACAAAGCAGTTCGAGTTCGACCAATTCCGGAAACTGATAGTCTGAACTTTCCTGCGGGTGGTGTTCAGTTAGCAAGATACGTGGTCGTTCGTAGTAATCGGAACAGCAGCGAATGACTGAGGTCGATCCATCTTCCGATTGCAGTAGATCGGATTTCCAGCCGTGGGGCAGCCTCAAGTTTATGCAATCGGTTTCGGCGTTCATATCCACCCCCCCCAGTTCCAACAGCCGACCGACTTGTTCTTTACCCATCCTAGACCTATCCTAGACCAGGAGTTTCGCTTCTTATCCAGGTAGGTTAGCGTTACTCTCATTTTTACCTCCTGATGTTTAGGCTGGCAGTTTTGAGCTAAAAGGTCAGGAGTGGGATACGACTAACAGATAATCTTGGTGACTTGTTCGACTATCGGCTCCGTCCTATACTAATCACACTATGGAATGTACTGAAATAGATCACGAAACTGCCGAACGTTATTTGGCTAATGCTGAACCAGCTTGGCGATCATTTTGGTTCCATACATTTTTAATGGTTAAGAATCTAGAGGAGTTTGCGGCTGGTTTAGCTAAGATCGATGATGGTGTCTACGATTATCACGTCCAAGGACACTCACAGGATTTATCGCGTTGGGTGCGTGAGGTGGCTGGAGATGGAGCGTTAGCTGATGCCATGGAACAAGTACACACTCGCTCCGAGGCGGCTAAGTTAGTAGAGGCACGTGTTAAGGAATTGAAAAAGGTTATTGGACGGAAGTAATTGGCTCCCATGCTATTGATTTCTTGATCAATATATTGAAACCATTTTTGCAAAGTTGTAAATTGTCATTAGCTGCGAAGCGGCACAAGGTCCATTGGACCGTTTTTATTTGAAGTTGCTTCGATAGTCATTTGAGACAGGAACGCCTTTGAGCGGACCGTAATCAACATTAGTTCTATGGGTAAGGAGGTAGTACTCGACATCGAAACATCAAATAGTTTTGCTGACGTGGGTAAGTACGATCCATCACTTTTGAAGATTTCACTTGTGGGAGTTTATTCCTATGCCACCGATCAGTACCTATCATTTCTTGAGCCAGAATTGTCCAAGCTGTGGCCTCTCTTGGAGTCCGCTGATCGAATCATTGGTTATAATCTGTTTGGTTTCGACTATCAGGTGATGAATACTTATTATCCGGGCGACTTCGCTGGTTTTCCGACTCTCGATATTATGAAGGAGATCGAGAAGGTGATTGGTTTCCGGATTAAACTTGATGACGTGGCCCATGAGACCCTAGGTGAGGGTAAGTCCGGCAATGGACTACAAGCAATTGAGTTTTTTAGACGGGGCGAGATAGACAAACTACGCGACTATTGTTTACAGGATGTCAAAGTAACGAAGGAAGTGTATGAGTATGGATTGCAACATGGAAAGGTGAAGTTTCGCGATCGGGCTGGTCAGATCGTCACCCCGTCGATTGACTTCACTTTGAATAAGGAATTATCGCGTCCAGTTAGTATGACCTTACCGCTCTAAGTAGATAGTGGTTATCGCATAAGACCTTTTGAGTAAAATCGAGTATAGTGTTGAACGGGTTGGATTGGGCTGTGGATTAACCTGGTCTGACCATTGAACTAAGAGTTCGTTCAAGACAAGCAAACGTTCTTTACGTACATCATGGAGGGGAGACAAGTCGGACCTAGTCCGTTTTTTGAGTGCCCCCTTTTGTGATTTTTAACGAGAGGGTTTTTTGTCTGGCCGATACTTTTTTGGAGTTTCTCAAACAAAAACACATCATCTTGTTGTCCACATCTGGCCACAAGATGTTGTGGTATAATCTCTTCGGTTAATACAACATATTGTAAATGCGCTAAAGCGCTAGCTACATACCGTATGGTAAATCCCGTCCCCAACACCACTTCCACTACTGACCGACGCACGGACGAGAGTCGGCGTGTGGTTTCTGCTATTTTGGAGCAAATTCCTGAGTTGCAAAAAGTTAAGCAGGTCCGACAACGGGATGGTTCAGTAGTGGACTTTAAGCCAGAGCAGGTAGGTATGACACTATCGGCGGCTTTGACTCGGGTCGGTGTCGACGATCAAATGGTGCTGGCTAAGTGTACTCACCAGTCGTTGATGCGGCTGGAGCGGGAATTTGATGGGCACACCATCCCAACTACTGATGATGTTAGCCGGATAGTAGGTACGGTTTTGATCGATAATAATCTATCGTTCGCGGCTAAGAAGTACTTCGAGACCATGCTGCCGGAACGGAGTAAACAACCTCAGCGATTGAGTGCTGGGCTGAAGTTCGGGAGAATGTTTACTCGACCGGAGATTCATCCTTACGATCAGATTGAGTGGGAGAGAAGGGATGCAGTTATTAAGAATGAGAAGGGTCAGACTGTCTTTGAACAGCGAGGGGTCGAGGTACCAAAGTCTTGGAGTCAATCTGCTACCAACATTGTGACCTCGAAGTATTTTCGTGGCGAAATTGGCAAGCCGGAACGAGAGTATTCGGTTCGGCAGATGGTTGATCGGGTAGCTCAAACCATCTCTTATTGGGGACGCCAGGACGGATATTTTGCTGCCGAGGAAGATGCGACCACCTTCGAAGCAGAGTTAACGTCCATTCTAGTTAATCAACGAGCCGCTTTTAACAGTCCAGTTTGGTTTAATGTGGGTGTTAATCCGCGGCCACAGTGTTCAGCTTGTTTTATCAATTCGGTTCGGGATGACATGCGTTCTATTTTGAACTTGGCGGTAACTGAAGGAATGCTTTTTAAATACGGCTCAGGCACCGGAACCAATTTATCAGCACTGCGTTCTTCCAAGGAGTTGTTGGCGAATTCATCTGGTAAATCGTCTGGTCCAGTGTCGTTCATGAAAGGTTTTGATGCTTTTGCTGGTGTCATCAAGTCCGGTGGTAAAACTCGACGAGCAGCAAAAATGGTTATTCTGAATGTTGATCATCCAGACATTGAGGATTTTGTTGAATGTAAGATTAAAGAAGAGCGCAAGGCCAAGCAGTTGATCAGGGCTGGTTATGATGCTTCGATGGACGGCGATGCTTACAGTTCTATATTTTTTCAGAATGCCAACAATAGCGTGCGGGTTACAGATGATTTCATGAGTGCAGTGATTGATGATCGTGAGTGGACCACTAAAGCTGTAACCACTGGTCAAACAATCGGATCCATGCCAGCAAAATTACTTTTTAGGAAGATTTCACAGGCAGCTTGGGAGTGCGGTGATCCAGGATTGCAATTTGATAGTACAACCAATCGTTGGCACACAGTCCCGAATTCTGGTCGAATCAACGCTTCTAATCCGTGTAGTGAATACATGTTTCTCGACGACTCGGCTTGTAATCTATCATCGTTGAACCTCCAGAAGTTTGTTCGAGTTAATGGTTCGTTTGATGCCGGGGCTTTCCGACAGGCAGCCGAAGTGATGATTACAGCCATGGAAATTTTGGTTGGTAATTCGTCTTATCCCACACCTTCGATCGAGGAAAATAGTTATGATTTCCGGGCGTTGGGTATTGGTTACGCCAACTTGGGGGCATTACTCATGTCACGTGGTTTGGCTTACGACTCTGATGAAGGGCGTAATTTTGCTGCGTCGGTGACTGCACTACTGTCTGCCTATAGTTATCGACAGTCAGCACGGGTAGCTTCAGTTCTTGGTCCATTTCGTTACTATCACATGAACGAGGAATCTTTCCTTCGTGTTATCGGTATGCATCGTGACCATGCTTATGCTATTCAGTCAGCTGGTGCGCCGAATGAGTTAGTCGATGAAGTAAAACAGAGTTGGGATGCTGTACTTGAGGAGGGTATGGCACACGGTTTTAGGAACGCACAAATATCATTATTAGCCCCAACTGGGACAATTGGTTTCTTGATGGATTGTGATACTACGGGTATTGAACCGGACATTGCGCTTGTTAAGTACAAATGGTTGGTTGGTGGCGGATTAATGAAAATTGTTAATGGTACTGTTCGGCCGGCATTGGTCCGGTTAGGTTACGATGACAGACAGATTGTCGATATCATGAAGTACCTAGACGAGAACGATACTATCGAAGGTGCACCACATCTTAAAGATGACCATCTATCAGTGTTCGATTGTGCTTTTCGTCCGGCTAAAGGTCAGCGCAGTATTCAATACATGGGGCACATTAGAATGATGGCCGCAGTTCAGCCATTTTTATCTGGTGCCATTTCTAAAACAGTCAATCTTCCCAGTGAGGCTACAGTTGAGGATGTTGAGGATGCCTATTTTGAGGCTTGGCGGTTAGGACTTAAATCAATTGCTGTCTACCGTGATGGATCCAAAGGTCAGCAAGTACTAACCACTTCAGTTGATCAGGACAGAAAAGTTAGTGGTGCCGAAGCGGCACGTGAATTGGCAGCGGCTAATGATGAGATTAATGAGCTCAAGAAGGAGTTAGAGGCCGCAGTATCGAGGACTAGAGTTGAACGACGACCACTACGTCGACATCTACCAGATGAACGTCGATCAATGACACACAAGTTCTCGGTGGCCGGACATGAGGGGTATATTACTGTTGGACTATATGACGATGGAACCCCAGGAGAGATGTTTATTCGCATGGCTAAGGGTGGTTCAGTGATATCTGGTTTGATCGATGCCTTTGCTACCACAACTTCGATAGCTTTGCAGTATGGCGTACCTTTGAAGGTTTTGGTCAACAAATTTGTACATCTGAGATTTGAACCGTCAGGCTTCACTTCCAATCCTAATATTCGTATCGCTAAGTCGATTGTTGATTACTTGTTCCGCTGGTTAGCTCTCAAATTTTTACCACTAGAAGATCAAATAGCGGTTGGAGTGAATGTTGATGCGCCGACCTTGGCTGAGGCTGGACGTGAGGATGTTGAGGCTTCTCATGATACGGCAATGGATGATAGTAGCGTGTTGAACGGTGATTCGAATGCATTGCCTAGCAAACAGATGAATATCCATGAAGGTCGGAGGGGTAGTGTGGTTGCCGGATTGTCGCATGGTGATGCAACTCCTGGTTCATCGATCGGTAGGTCTGAATCTTCATCCAATTCATTAACTATGGGTTTCGATATTCAGTCTGATGCTCCACCTTGTGACACCTGCGGTGCAATTATGGTTAGGAATGGAGCTTGTTATAAGTGCTTGAATTGCGGGGGAACTAGTGGTTGCAGCTAGATCGCAGGCTCTGGACCGAGTGCACTGCATCCAGCCTCATGGTTTGCTTGTTCAACGTACTCTCTTAGTACGTCTCACTTCACAAACTACTCCAGCCGGACGCATCGCATTTCGTCCAGAGTCTGTTAGGGTGTTCTTTTACACCCTCCTCGTGTCGCGATTCGCTCCAGATCGGCACGTTTCATCCTATTTGATGAATGCTTGATCGAAAGTATGAAATCACTTATTCAAATCTATACCGGTGACGGGAAGGGGAAGACTACAGCGGCTTTAGGGTTGGCGGTACGAGCGGTTGGGGCCGGAAAGAAAGTCGCCATCGTCTACTTCGACAAAGGTGGGGAGCACTACAGCGAACGGAAAGTGCTCGCCGAGCGGTTTGCGGGTGAGATCGACTTCTTCGCCACCGGACAAGATCGCATTGATCCGGACAGTGGACAGTTCCGCTTCGGAGTTGAGCAGCAGGATATCGACGAAGCGGCGCGCGGTTTAGATTTGGTGCGGGAGCTGATTCAAAAAGCTCAGCATGATCTGATCGTACTCGACGAGATCAATACCTCGGCTTCGCTCGGCCTACTGCCAGCTGAATCGGTTATCGAACTGCTCCGCAATAAGCCGGATTCCATTGAGTTGGTATTGACCGGTCGTAACGTCCCGCAGTCTTTTTTGGATCAGGCCGATCTGGTGACTGAAATGGGACTCGTTAATCATTATTATTATCATGGAACTAAGGCTCGAGAGGGGTTTGATTTTTGAAAAAAGTCACCCAGAACGGGTGACTTAGTAGGAGAGAAAGGGCGTCCTCTTACATGAGGATAGTTGAAGCACGTTGGGCCATGGTCGTGGTTTGCACCACCCTGGCCTCAACAGCTACGGCATAACGATGGATGTTGCCGTCTGTTTCGGGGTCGGCCAGCAGTATTTTGCTAGCCTGTGTAACCTCGCTGACCGCACGAATAGGATCGTGGTTGATGTGCCGCAGAGCGGCGTTCAGGAGGTCTAAAACTTTCACTTCTTCTTGTTTCATTTCTCCTCCTTGTGGAGGAGAAACCTTACTCCAAGATTCGTCTTTTGCCAACCTCAGTCGGCCATTTTTGCATTAAAGACGAAAAAACCGCCCAATGAGGCGGTGGTGAGTCCGTTATTCGGTTGAGAAGGAGCTATATGAGCCAGTCCAAGATACGCCAGAAAATACCGACTCTGATTCGGACTGATCTTATCTCTCGCTCTGGCCTTTTCAGATCGTCTAGGTACGAGGCGTTTGTCCCGGCTAATTCGCGTGCCTGCCTTAAGGAGTCTTCAGCTCGGCGAAGTGCGTTTAGTGAGGCATTGTCGTGGCCAGCATCGAGTTCGCATTTCGCATTCTTGATGTGTGCTTCTGTCTTATCTAGTAGGAAGCCCAGTAAATTGGTTTCCGTCTCCATCTTCCACCTCAAAATCAAAGGCCTGTAATCGATCCTAGTTTGGTCTGCTAGAGTTGTCAATTTTTCCACATCTGGTCTTGATTAAGATGGCGGTCAATCTGGAATCCGTCGCAATTTAGGACTATAATAATAAAACGCTAATTCACCTATCTTTTTTCGTATGACGGAACAGGAATTAACAAACGGTCGCGGCCGTCCGATCGTGACAATGGTCGTTTCAGTGATTTTGGCGACAGCGTTCGGCTTTTCGGCCGGGCTAGTCGCTGGTCAACCTGTGGTTAGAGATTTAGTTGATTCGTATTTTTCGCCAAATGCGTTGTCTGAAGCAGAGATTACTGAGCAATCTGAGGCTGTGGCTGAATTATTGCAGACTGAGGAAGATCGTCGGATTAGTACAGTCGAGTCGGTTTCCCCAGCCGTGGTTTCGGTTGTGGTGTCAAAGGACATGCCGGTTTTTGAGCAATATTATTCCGATCCTTTTGGGGGTATCTTTGGTGATTTTCCTGGCATGCAGATACCACAATTACGACAAAAGGGGACTGAACGGCAAGATGTTGGTGCAGGGACTGGATTCTTTGTTTCGGCTGACGGAATGATCGTCACCAATCGACATGTAGTAGCTGATGAGTCAGCTGATTATACAGTTGTTACCTCGGACGGCGAGAAACACACAGCTCAGGTATTGGGACGTGATCCATCTAATGATTTAGCTGTTTTGAAGATCGATGGTGAGAATTGGCCGTTCTTGCCTTTCACTACAAATGAGCCTCGAGTTGGTCAGAGTGTTGTAGCTATCGGTTATTCGCTTGGACAATTTAGTAATACTGTTTCAGCTGGTATTATCTCTGGTTTGTCACGGGATATCACTGCTGGTGACGGACGAGGTAATTCAGAGCAGTTATACGATGTTATTCAGACCGATGCCGCTATCAATCCTGGTAATTCTGGTGGACCACTTTTGAATCTAGATGGTCAAGTTGTCGGCATGAATGTTGCAGTCGAGCAGAATGCACAGGGGATCGGTTTCGCTTTGCCAGCAAATGATATTCGGCGAGTGGTTGATAGTGTGGTTGAAACTGGAAAGATTTCACGACCGTTTCTTGGGGTACGCTATCTTATGATTAACGAGGACTTGGCCAAGTCAAATCAATTAACTGTTGATTATGGTGCGTTGGTGGTGCGTGGTGACAGTCAGACTGACTTGGCAGTGACACCTGGTTCGCCAGCTGATAAGGCCGGTATAGTAGAGAATGATATTATTTTAGAGGTCAATGGTGAGCGACTCGACGAGGATAATCCATTGACGCGAGCAATTCGTGATTTAAGGGCTGGTGACACTGTTCATTTGAAGATTTTGCACCATGGTGAGGAGATGGAAGTTGAGGCTGTGTTGATTGAGCGGGAATAAATTTTTGATTTGTTGATTTTTTTGCAAATCAAAGAGACTGTCCTCGGTATGGGACGGTCTCTTTATTGTATTTGCAGTTTGCTCGAAGGATTGGGTCGTGTCACTATAAACTTAAGACATTGAACCGGCCATGTGTGGCCGAAGGGAGGGTGTCATGTCAGAAGAAAAATTGGCATTACCAACCAGACCACTATTGGAGTACATTCGAGTTAAAGTATACGCCGCGCGTGCCAGCAATCTTTCTTTAGATCGCGATACCGCAATAAGGATTGTTGAGAAGACATGATCGGCGGTCGAAGCGGCTATCGAGCGTAATCATTTGGCAGGGTCAAGGATACAGCTATCTGCGGCGGATGCAGTAGTTGACGAGATTTGTGGGCGGATAGATCTCTTGTATTAGAAGTGTAGAGGTGACAATCCAAGGGTCTAGTCGGACCATGCAAGGCAGAACCGAATGGTTGACCTGGACAAGAGAGGTTAAAATAAATGACTAACCGATTAGTTCTTTCGAGCCCGCAGTCCTCTTTGGTCGCGCGAGTCTGTGCGACCTTTTCTATGTCTCGCTTGGTCTTATGTACTTACTAATTTAATCTGAGTGGTCCTGGTGATGTGATATTATCTTCGTCTATGGATTTTTTTTCTGGAATATTACTTGGTGCAGTGCAGGGCTTGACCGAATTTTTACCAGTCTCGTCTTCTGGTCATCTGATTTTAGCTCGGACAGTTTTTGGATTAAGTAGTGATTATGGTTTGGCTGTGGATGCGGTACTACAGTTGGCAACTATTTTGGCAGTGACCGTTTATTTTTGGCATGACTTATGGCGATTGGCTCGATCGTTATTTCGTTTGGTCTTTCGGCAGATGGTCAGCAAAGAAGACAGAATTTTATTGGCGGCAATTATTGTTGGTACAGTGCCAGCAGTAGTATTGGGATTGCTGCTTGAGAGCTATATGGAGACAATTTTTCGTTCTGTTTGGTTGGTACTAATAACATTGGTCTTGGGCGCAGTGTTGATGTGGCTCGCAGAAAAGTTCGCTCGACAGGATAGATCGCTGACTATGCGATCTGGATTGGGTGTCGGGCTATTTCAATGTTTGGCACTAGTGCCCGGCATGTCGCGTTCCGGTTCGACTATCTCCGGTGGACTATTCCTCGGCTTGAGTCGTAGGGCGGCTACGCGATTTAGTTTTTTATTGGCTTGGCCGGTGATTGCTGGTTCAGGCTTAAAGAAGTTGCTAGATTTGTCGTCTGAGGGAGTATTATCCGAACTTGGTTTGGGTTTAATAGTTGGTTTTATGGTCGCTTTTATGGTTGGTCTAGCGGCGATACATTTTTTGATTAGATTTTTGCAACATCACACACTAATGGTTTTCGTTTGGTATCGATTGACCCTAGCTGTCGTATTAGCAGTTGTATTGATAGTCGGTTGAAGTCGGATTATTTTTTTTCAAATAAAAAAGCCTCGCCGTAATGGAGCTTTTTGATTTTTAGTGTTGAGACCGTTAGTTCGTAATTTTCTCTGATATTCTGGCCGGATCGTAGATTTTTTCATTTTTGAAGTTTTGGACCATCCATTTTGTTCCTTCGAATAGATTGTTAGGCAAAGCATTGAGTGAGAACCAACGCCATTCGCAGCAACGATCTGGTTCCATGATTTGCGGTTGACCCTCAAGGTATTTGGCTAGAACTCCGATAGTTACGTAGTGCCTATTGTTTGATTTTATATATCGAAAATCATCCGAAACAGAAAAGAGTTTAGTAATAGTTACCCTTAGTCCGGTTTCCTCTAATACTTCACGCTGGGCAGTTTCGAAGATTGTTTCGCCAAAGTCTAGATGTCCACCTGCGAAGCACCATTCACCTGCACCATGTGCACCTTTTCTGAGTCCCATCAACACTTCACCTTGCTCATTTTGAATCATTACCCCAACACCAATGCGTGGGTAGTTATCATTGTCGGGCATAGCAAGATAGTCGAGCTTGACTAAGCTTTGAATTATTTTAGTAATCCCAAATAATCAAGACCTAAATAACCAACTTCTACATCGGTCAATCGACCAGTGCGTAGATGATTGCGAAAATTAGATAGAGACATAGTGACCACTTCGACGAATTCAGTTTCGTCTGGTTGTGGTTCCGCGACCTTGCGGCATTTGGTAGCCACGAAGCAGTAGCGATCGATAGTTTTGTAGCCGCAGTCTAAGCAGCGTGTCACGAATTCTATGTCGCCGACATAGCCAGTCTCTTCTAGTAGTTCGCGTTTTATAGCTTCCTGGGGTGATTCGTCTTTTTCTTGGACACCTCCCGGTAGTTCGAGTAAGACTTCTTCTGGTCCAACTCTGAATTGTCTAACCAAAATAATTTGTTGGTCTTCGGTTAGAGCTAGAACACAAACCGGCGAACTAGATACCTGAACATAGAAGTCCGCCCTTTGTTCGTCGGGCAAAATGAAGGTTCGTCGTTCAACAGCTCGACCATACTTTGAGAATACGGTTTCAGTTTCTTTTTTGGTCCATTTTTGCATGCTCTTTTGGTAAAGAGGTTAAACAGCTCTAGTCTAGGAGAGATTAACACATTAATTGCAGACTTACATTTTTTTGTTCAAGCCCTGTCGCGTCCAATTCTTCCATCAAAAATACCAGCTTTCGCTGGTTTTTTATCCCACAGGAAACCCCGCACGAGGGAGGCGGCGTAAGCCGACCGAGTGCGGGGATGAATGTGTCCGTTCTTGCCATGTCCGTAGGACATGGCAAGCTG
>Ga0208373_1002262_pt1 | contig 21915 bp, 25 predicted proteins | sample RifOxyC2_FD_184036 | JGI IMG/M metagenome (GOLD analysis project Ga0208373, IMG submission 184036) | Soil microbial communities from Rifle, Colorado - Rifle Oxygen_injection C2 (SPAdes) | ecosystem: Environmental > Terrestrial > Deep subsurface > Rock core/Sediment | place: Rifle, Colorado... | reverse complement strand
TGATACAGGAAATTACCTCCGAAAATATCTCCGGTACCGTGAATAATGAAAGAGGAGATACCGCCGCTGAGGGAGCCTTCTGTTTTGAATGCTTCAGGCATAGGGTTGAACCCGTTGCCATGAAAACACTCTACTCGGTAATGGGCATACATTCGGAGTGTTAGAAGCGAGAATCCACCTTGTGTGGAGAGGGTGTTGCCAAAGTCGTCTTGGAAAAGGAGCTGAAAACGGTTGTGAGTAAGAGAAAATTCTTGGAGATTGATCGGCGTAGATAGCGCTGAGGAGAGTGATCTCTCGACAATAGGGCTCATCAGGCGATTCCCCACCGGAGTGAACAGCAGCAGAGCAAGTATTGCGATAAACCCGAGAATAAAGAGGAGACCTCTCCCTATCACGGTGCGGTGAAAGTTGCGTATACGTTTCATGTGAGAGCCAATATCCAAGGGGTACCGATAAGGATAAAAATAAGGAAGGTAAGGAGTGTCACCGCACCGCCGTAGATATAGATATCACGGGCGCTGATGTAGCCGGAGCTGAGATAGATTGCATTACACGAAGAACCCTGAGGAGTGATCGTCGCGTTGAAATTGGTCGCAAACAACAGCATCATTGCCATCAGCTCTCCCGGTACTCCCGCTTGAACCCCGATCGCCAAAAAGATACCGAACAGTGCCAGAAGGTGGGCGCTTTGGGAGACAAAAAGGTAGTGGATCAAGACATAGACTAAAATAAGCAAGAGATAGACCCAAATCCATGAAAGCCCTGCTAAGTAGTAAGTAAAGTGTTCGGCGATGGCGTTCATAAATCCCTGTTCGGCGAGCTGGGTGCTCAGACCGAAAAGGATAGCAAACCAGATAAGGGTGCTCAGCGCTTCCCCTTGACTCCTGAAATCATCGACACCGAATACTTTCGTCGCCATTAAAATCCCTAAACCGCCGAAGGCAACCGCCGCTTTGTCGATAGGAAATATTCCAGAAAGTGCCCAAAGGGTGAGCATGGAGAGAAATACTCCGGCGGTAATCCACTCGTTGCGGCTGATACGACCCATGTGCTCCAATGCGACGGCGGCTTTTTGAGGGGCATCGGGGGTTTCTTTCATTTCCGGGGGATAGATACGGTAAAGCATCCACGGGATGAGAGCAAACGCGATCAGTGTCGGAACAATAGCGTATAAAAGCCAGCTGCCGAATGTAATATGGATTCCCATCTTCTCGGCAATTCCGACACCTACAGGATTGACCGCCATCGCCGTGAGCCAGAGTCCTGAGGAGATCGTAAGCCCCGCCATCGACGTCATCATCAGATAGCTTCCCGCCTTGCGATGGGTATTGTCTCCCACTTTCGAACCGCAGTCGTGTGCGAGACCGTATACGATGGGGTAGAGGACACCGCTTCGGGCAGTGTTGCTGGGGAATGCGGGGGCGATGAGGATATCGGTAGCAATAACACTGTACCCCAGTCCCAGAGTCGAATGTCCGAATTTGCGTATAATATGAAGAGAGAGCCGTTTACCAAGCCCTGATTTATGGACGGCATGGGAGACCAAAAATGCCGCAACGATAAGGAGGATAAAACTCTCCGAAAATCCCGCATACGCTTTTGCGGGCTCAATAACTCCCGCCAAAACGCTAACGGCAAGGGCAATGATTGCGGCGGCGATAATGGGGAGGACATTGAACAAAATAGCAGCGATAGTGGTAATAAAAATAGTAAAGAGATGCCATGTTGAGAGGGAGATAGAGAGGGGAGGGGGGGTAAACCACACCCAAAGTGCAAACAATATCAACAGCAGCGGAGGATAAAACCGTTTAAAATTCACATTTTCCCCTTTGTTAGTAGCTCTTATTATAGCATTTTAGGGAGCAAAATATAGTTGATAGTATATGACTCAACTGTTTTGCATAAAAAAATTCATATACCCCTTGACAACAGGTGACTCAATGCATTATAATAACACTAGATTTCAACAAAGGAGTCTTTAGAAATCATGTCAAATACAATCAATGAAGAGCAAATCAGCGAAGAACACGTTACCCCAACAGAGGGTGAAGAAGTTGTTGCTGAGAGCATGAATGAATTAGAAACTATACAAGCCGAACTGGCGTCGTTCAAAGACAAGTACGCTCGCGTACATGCCGATTTCGACAATATCAAAAAACGTCTTGAGCGTGAAAAATATCAAGCGCTTGAGTACGCAAACGAAAAATTTGCCAAAGATTTGATTCCCGTAGTGGATTCACTCTCTATGGCAATCGGTGCTACTGCGATTGAAGCAGATGCAAATGTGCTTCTCGAAAAGCTCAAAGAGGGTGTAGAGCTGACAATGAAACAGCTCTTAAGCGTTCTTGAAAAACACGGTGTAACAGCTGTGGATGAGTCTGAACCTTTCAATCCTGATATTCACAATGCCGTACAGCGTGTGGACAGTCCCGATCATGAAAGTGGTACAATTGTAAACACTTTTCAAAAAGGGTTTCGATACAAAGAGCGCACTCTAAGAGATGCGATGGTTGTAATAGCCAATTAAAGTGCATTTGGGCTTTTACCGCCGAGGTAAAACCCAGTGTTAACGTAGCCGTAGGGGCTTTGCTCCTATGGCGTTTAAATAAATAAAAACAGGAGAATATTATGTCAAAAGTTATTGGAATTGACCTTGGTACTACCAACTCATGTGTTGCTGTCTATGAAGGCGGCGAAGCGAAAATCATCCCGAATAAAGAGGGAAAAAATACAACTCCATCGGTTGTAGCGTTTACGGACAAAGGGGAGATCCTCGTAGGAGATCCTGCAAAACGTCAAGCGATCACAAATCCGGATAAAACGATCTACTCGGTCAAACGTATCATGGGTCTCATGATGAACGAAGAGAAAGCGAAAGAGGCTCACGACAAAGTTACCTATAAAATCGTGGATAAAAACGGTATGGCGGCAGTGGATGTTGCGGGTAAAATTTACACGCCTCAAGAGATTTCGGCAAAAATTCTTTCAAAATTGAAAGCGGATGCTGAGTCTTACCTCGGACAAGCGGTTAGCGATGCGGTTATTACCGTTCCTGCGTACTTCAATGATGCACAGCGTAAAGCGACCAAAGAAGCGGGAACGATCGCAGGTCTTAACGTCCTTCGTATCATCAACGAGCCTACTGCTTCTGCACTTGCTTATGGTTTGGATTCAAAAGGGGATGAAAAAGTTCTCGTTTACGATCTAGGGGGCGGAACATTCGACGTTACGGTTCTTGAGATCAGCGAGGGGACTTTTGAAGTTCTCTCAACCGACGGTAATGCGTTCCTCGGTGGGGATGACTTCGATAATAAAATCGTTGATTTCCTCGCCAATGAGTTCAAATCCGATCACGGTATCGATCTCAAAGCGGACAAAATGGCACTTCAACGTCTCAAAGACGCGGCAGAAAATGCGAAAAAAGAGCTCTCTTCTGCGGAAGAAACAGAGATCAACCTTCCGTTTATCACCGCAGACGCATCAGGTCCAAAACACTTGGTCGTTAAATTGACACGTGCGAAATTCGAGGGGATGATCGACACATTGGTCAAAGAGACTATTTCTCATATTAAAACGGCAATGAAAGATGCGGGTATGAGCAACAACGAAATCAACGAAGTTATCATGGTTGGTGGATCAACGCGTCTTCCAATCGCACAAAAAATGGTATCCGATGAGTTCGGCGGTAAAACGTTGAACAAAGGGGTAAATCCGGATGAGGTCGTTGCAGCCGGTGCCGCTATCCAAGGTGGAGTTCTTCGCGGAGACGTAAAAGACGTTCTTCTTCTTGATGTTACACCACTTAGCCTCGGGATCGAAACACTCGGCGGTGTTATGACAAAAATCATCGAAAAAGGGACGACTATTCCGGTTAAAAAATCGCAAGTGTTCTCGACTGCGGAAGACAACCAGCCGGCTGTTTCTATCTCTGTCGGTCAAGGTGAGCGTGAGTTCGCCCGCGATAATAAATCACTCGGATTGTTTGAGCTTACTGGTATCCCTGCGGCACCTCGCGGTGTACCTCAAATCGAAGTAACGTTTGATATTGACGCGAACGGTATTTTGACGGTTAGCTCGACGGATAAAGGGACAGGCAAATCTCAATCGATCACAATTTCCGGAAGCTCTGGACTCTCTGAAGAAGAGATCAACAAAATGGTTCAAGACGCAGAGAGCCACAAAGCCGAAGATGCGAAACGCAAAGAGATCGTAGACCTTCGCAACCAAGCCGATGCGTTGGCAAGCCAAACCGAAAAATCTCTCAAAGAGATGGAAGATAAAATTGATGCAACTGAAAAAGCGGCAATCGAAACGGCTCTCGAAGAACTCAAAGCGGTGTTGAAAAATACTGACGCTTCAAAAGAAGAGATCGAAGCGGCTACCAAAAAATTGGCAGACGCGAGCCACAAAATGGCAGAGCAAATGTACAAACAAAATGAAGGCGGTGAAGCAGCCTCTTCATCTGCTAAAAAAGATGACGACGTCATCGACGCTGAAATCGAGTAATCTCTCCGTTTGCCCTGAGCTCACGTGCCCTTTGGGTATGTCGAAGGGTATTTTCTCCGTCATTCCCGCGAAAGCGGGAATCCATCATCTTCTCTTAATCCATTTCCTTTTTCTTCACGCTAATAATACTTCATACGGCAGATATAACTCCGTTCTTACAATATCTCACATATCAAATCCAAAAACACAACCATCGAGCTTTTGTTACGTCGTGAGTTATGGAAACGAGGCTAAAAAAACCGTTTAACCATCTTTTAATTTATCCAGTTGTATAAATAGACAATAAGGATATAAGATGAACATTTCAGCCACGCAACTCAAACAACAAACCTATCTCCTCGATCATGTCAAAGAGGAGGATATTGTTATCACGAAACGTGACAAACCTTTTGCGGTTGTGGTCGATATTGATCGCTATAAAGCACTTATCCACGATGCGGAGCAATCGCAAAGAGATCAAAAATTGCAGGCGCTCTCCTCGTTAGGCTCTTATTCATTGGGCGGAAAAGGATATGCAGAGATTAAAGCCGAGATGGGCAATGGCTAAAATATTTTTAGATGCTAACATCATCCTCGATTTGATCGATAAAGACCGACAAGCAGTTGAGCGAACCCGTGCATTTATTACCAAAGGGATTATGGTGGGTGATAACTATTGTACGAGTTGCGATATTTTCACAACGGTCTATTATGTTGCCTCCAAAAAACTATCTTCACTTCAAGTAATCGCTGAGTTAGAGAAGATTTTAGCATTTGTAGAGGTGATTGCCATTGATATAGAGATACTAAAAGAGGCGATGGGGATTGTTAAAGATAAAGATGATTTTGAAGATGTATTGCAATACGTGTGTGCAAAAAAAGGTGAGTGTAGCGCTATCGTTACCAATGACAAAGGGTTTTATCGAGGGGAGATAGAGCTAATATCTTTGGCTATAATATCTCCACTATAAGAGGAAAAAACTATGGAAAATTTTTTAGAAAAAGCAAAATCTGCCAGCCGTATTTTAGCGACGATGAGCGGAAGCGAGCGTAACCGAATCCTCCGTGAGATGGCGGAAGCACTTCGTGCCAATACGATGAATATTATCGAAGCCAATGCACTCGATATGCGCAGTGCGGATGAAAATGATCTTGCACCGTCGATGAAAGAGAGGCTGCTTCTCGATGAAAAACGGATTGAGTCGATGGCGGTCGCAATTCTTGAGATCGCCGCACTCAAAGATCCTATTGGGAAAGTGATCGAGGGGTGGGTTACCGAAGCGGGGCTTAAAATCGAGAAAGTGAGCATCCCTATCGGGGTAATCGGGATTATTTATGAGTCTCGTCCGAATGTTACCTCCGATACGGCGGCACTCTGTTTTAAGAGTTCTAACGGGTGTGTCCTCAAAGGGGGAAAAGAAGCGGAGCATTCCAACAAGAGCATTGCCGATGTATTGCAACAAGTTCTTCTCCGTAACAATCTCCCGAAAGAGTTGATTGCCCTCTTGCCCGATGCCTCCCGCGAGGGGGTAGCGAAACTGATTAAGATGGATAAATATGTCGATTTGATCGTTCCGAGAGGCGGAGAGGCGTTGATCCGTTTTGTGAGTCAAAATTCGAGTGTTCCCGTCGTCAAACATGACAAAGGATTGTGTCATACGTACATCGATAAAGATGCCAATATCGAAAATGCGATAGCGATTGCCCTTAATGCCAAAGTACAGCGTCCCGGTGTGTGTAACTCGATGGAGACATTGCTGGTGGATGAAGTGATAGCACAAGAGATCCTTCCGATGCTCAAAGAGGCGTTTGATCGTGCTGATACTCACCTCAAAGGGTGTGAGCAAACCCGTGAAGTGATCGCTGTAGAGCCAGCAACCGAAGAGGATTTTGATACCGAGTATTTAGCCAATATCCTCAATATCCGTGTCGTAGACGGAGTCAATGGTGCAATCAGCCATATCGTCCGTCACGGTTCGGGACACTCCGAAGCGATTATTAGCGAAAACATCACCACGGCGGAGCGCTTCATGAACGCCATCGATGCGGCGGCAGTGTACGTTAATGCGTCTACCCGTTTCACCGACGGAGGAGCCTTCGGATTCGGCGCGGAAGTGGGGATCAGTACCAACAAACTCCATGCGCGCGGACCGATGGGGGTTGAGGGATTGACGACCTATAAATACAAAGTGTACGGAAAAGGGCAAGTCCGTTGAACGGTGTTTTAGATATTGAAAATATATCTTTTGGATATACAAAAGATATTAAAATATTCGATAATTTTTCGCTTACCCTTAAAGTAGGGGAAATTAAAGCGATAGTCGGTCCCAGCGGAGTCGGAAAATCGACACTGTTTGAACTTATTTTAGGGCACCGTAAACCCTCAAGAGGATCGATTCGATCATTATCCTTCTCTCAGGTATTTCAAGACCCCTACAGCTCGTTTCACCCTACCTACACGGTGCGTGAACAAATAACGGAAGTAACGTCGATGGAGGATATAGAGAAGCTTTTGGATCAGATGGGGCTGGAAGAGATGCATCTGGATACATTACCGCATCAACTCTCCGGCGGACAGCTGCAACGATGTTCCATTTTGCGGGCGCTGCTGATGAAGCCGAAACTGCTCCTTTTGGATGAGCCGACTTCGGCACTCGATAATCTTAATCAGCTTGACATTATGAAACTGATTGTAAAGCACAGCGAGGGGATGGGTGTTTTGCTGATTACTCACGATCACGATCTGGCACGCTGGTGTGCCGATGAGATTGTGACGTTACGATAACGTATGTTTGAAGAGATAATAACCTGAAGCTGCCATTGCCACCGTACCGAAGGTATTGAGCGCCATATTGGCCGCTGCCATCAGTAAATGTCCTCCGCTGAGCAAAAAGAATGTCTCCATTGCAAAGGTCGAATAGGTGGTAAGTCCCCCCAAAAAGCCCGTTGTCAGGAATGATTTAGCCTGTACACTAAAGAGGGTTGTATAGCTGAAATAGGCAAAGAGGGCACCGATAATGAAACTTCCCAGCAGATTGACGGAGAGTGTTCCAAAAGGGAGCGAGTGGGGAAAGTGATGGTTGACCACACCGTTCAAATAAGCACGAAGAACCGCACCTAAAAAGGCGCCGCTACCGATAGCGAGGATGGTTTGCCAACTCATCATCATACACCTTTTGCATTTGGATTTGGGTTTCGTTGAGCCACTCGGGGTTGCTTTTATCGGCGATAAAAGACTCCAGATAGATCGCGGTAATCGTACCGGGGTTAAAATCTTTCCGTTTGTTGCTGAAATGCCATGCTGTTGCGATTAACACGACGGGCTGTACTTTGAGGCTATACTTGTCGGCAACCATTTTTGCGCCCGCTTTAAAAGGCTTCATTTTGCCGGTTTCGGTACGGGTACCTTCGGGGAAAATAGTGATAACACGGCCATGATCGAGGCGGTCTTTGCACTCTTTGATCAGTTTGACAAGCGCGGTTTTAGACTCTCGCTCCAATGCGATGTCTTTGGGAAGACGAACAACCAAACCGAAAAACGGGACATTGAACAGCTCTTTTTTAGCGACCCATGCCAAATCTTTGGTACTAATCGTCTCCATAATACCGATGTCAATGTCGCTTTGATGGTTGATTAAATACATTTGGGCGTCCGGATCGGGAATCCCTTTTACACGAACGGGGACAAAGACAAGAAGGCGGATAAACCATGCCGAAAATTTAACGGCATAAGGTTTTGGAAGAAGGTAAAAAGTTGCGATCATCAGTGTCATCCCGCTGAAGATGACGATTACCGCATAGAGCCACTTAATTCGAGCAAAGATCACGTTGATTAACCCATCCGACTTTATCGTCACTAAGATGTACTTTAACGAACTCACCTACCTCTTTTTCCGCTTCTAAATGTTCTTCTTGAAGAGTCATTTCAAAAATAGTTCCGTTTTTTATCGGCAGTAAATAGATAGGGGCATCTTTTTTAACACAGATATTTTGGTTCGGCAGCAGCGCAAAGACGATGTAGAACATCGGAACAGCGGAAAGATACAAATACCATTTTTCCCGTCTCCAGTAAAAAAGGGCAAATAAAATAAAGACGGTAACTGCGGCAGCACCCACTTTAAGTTCTGTATGACGCGCATCGGTCGGTGAAAGATCACTTTGTCCGGTTGAGACGGTATCATCATCCACGACGATCGGAATCGTTAACGACTCATAGCGTTGTTTTTTGAGATTGAAAAAAGAGAAATTGAGGTTTTGGTCCGTATTGGGGATAATCACATAATAGGTCATTTGCGATTCACCGACATTGGAGAGCTTGGACTCAAACCCTTGTTTTATCGCATTGGGAATAGTAAAGTCGCTGATGTTACATCGAGAAGCTTTAGCCGTGAATATGAGAACATTGCTCTCATTGTTATACGGGGTCGTTTTGTAGTTAATGATTTCAAATTTTTCGGCAAGAACATTAGCATAACCGGAAGGCGGGCTCAGGGTTGTAGCACTTAGAGTAGTACCGGTTAATGTTTCCGATGTAGCACCGCTTGAGGTTAGTGTTGCGGTAACATCGGGGAAGCGGATGGATGAAGACTGAACTAAAAAATAAAAGGTATCATAAACGCCGTCATCTTTGACACTTCGGCGGGGAGTATCGCTAAAAATCCGTATCCCCTCTTCATTTTGAAGGGTATATTCGATATTTCCGGATGCTACATCGACAGGTGTGAGTTTGACATTGAGGGCGATGATTTCACCGACATAAGGGTGTTCGGGGAGATTGGTAAATTCGAGTGTGAGTCCGGATGAAGATATCCCGGAAAAAAGGGTATCTATCTCAGAAGTGTTCTCTGTCGTTGTCGGTGTTTCGCCTTCCGTTGCTGCGGGCTCTTGTCCGGTTAGAACGGAAGGCTCAGAATAGAGAAGTTGTGTTAAAAATAGAAAGAAAAATGCTACTGTTTTCAAGCGTTTATGAACCCTTCGAGCATAGCCCGACCGTCATCAGAACCTAAAAGAGCTTCCATCGCACGTTCCGGATGGGGCATAAGACCAAAGACATTTTTAGTTTTGTTGCAAATACCGGCTATTGAGTCAACTGATCCGTTAGGATTGTCGATATTTCCTGAAGCATCGGTATATTTCAAGAGAACCTGATTGTTAGCATATAGCTCGCTCAACCCGGCTTCATCGATATAAAAGTTTCCGTCATGGTGCGCAATCGGGATATTGACTACCTGATCTACCGTACAATAACGGAGGAAATCGTTATCGTTATTGATTACTTTGAGATGATGGTGACGTGAGATAAAGTGGAGCCCTTCATTACGTTTTAATGCACCCGGAAGAAGGCCTGTTTCGGTGAGGACCTGAAACCCGTTACAAATTCCTAAAACTTTTCCGCCGTTTTCGGCATACACTTTAAGTGCTTTCATAATCGGAGACATTTTTGCGATCGCGCCGCTGCGGAGATAATCGCCGTAGCTGAATCCCCCTGCGGCTACTACTAAATCCATGTCGGCGGGGATAGCATCTTCTTTGTGCCAAAGAATTTGCGTTTCGCACCCTAATGCGGCAAACGCAAGCTGGGAATCGTACTCACAGTTTGTCCCCGGAAATTGGATGATGCCGACTTTCATGCTTGGATCTCGATTTCATAATCTTCGATAACCGTATTGGCAAGAAGCTCTTCACACATATGGGCTACTTTCTCTTTGGCAACAGTTGCATCAGACTCATTCATCTCAATAATGATTTGTTTACCGACACGGACATCGCGTACACTTTCAAATCCATGACCCGATAGTGCATGTTGTACCGCTTTACCCTGAGAGTCAAGAACTCCGTTTTTCAAAAATACATTTACGATTGCTTTCATACATTACCCCAATATTCTGTTTAATACTTCTTCATAGGCGATTTTGAGTCCGCCAAGACCTTGACGGAAACGGTCTTTATCCATTTTTTCACCCGTCGCTAAATCCCAAAAACGGCAGTTGTCGGGGCTGATCTCATCGGCTAGGATGATTTTCCCCGCTGCATCACGACCGAATTCAAGTTTGAAATCGACCAGATTAAGCCCTTTATCGTGGAAATACGGGCGCAAGATACTATTGACTTCACGTGCCATAGCACGCAGTTGATCGAGTTCCGCTTCATTTTTGACAAGTTCTAGAATGAGACAGTGTTGATCGTTGAGTTTCGGATCGCCGAGGGCATCGTTTTTATAATCGAATTCGACCAACGTAAACGGGAGTACGGTTCCATCAGCGATTCCGAGGTTCTTGCTGAGGCTTCCGGTTGCGATATTGCGGACGATCACTTCGATGAGGATAATGTCCACTTTTTTGCAGAGCATGTGGGTATCGTCCAACATCTCAACAAAATGAGACTCTACACCGCGCGAAGCGAGCATTTTAAACAATTCGGTTGAAATCTTGTTATTCAACGCCCCTTTACCCGATTCGTTATCTTTTTTAGCTCCGTTGAATGCGGTCAGATCATCCTTAAATTCGGCAATGACTAAGTTGGCATCGTCGGTGCTAAAGAGGCGTTTAGCCTTTCCTTCGTAGATGAGATCGCGTTTTTCCATGGTTATTTTCCTTTGACTATGATTAGAGCTTTGATAATATCGACACCCTCTTTGAGCTGAATATCTTTATTCATTTGCTCTGGGGTAATAATCGTTTTGTTGGTAGCATTGACTTCGGTTACATCAATCATTCCGTCATTTTTTTCGAGTTCGGATTCGAGGTGTTTTTTGAGATCGGCTTCTTTGATGTTAAACGTTTTGTCGTGATTTTTGACTTCGCCGGCGATCACTTCGATATCGGGTGCGACACCGACGGCTTGGATCGTACGTCCGCTTGGGAGATAATAGCGGGCAACGGTAAGTTTGATCCCTTCCGTTTCGGTAATCGGCATAACGACTTGTACCGAGCCTTTACCGAATGTTTTTTCTCCGACGATAACGGCACGTTTCAAATCTTGAAGAGCACCGCTGACGATCTCTGATGCACTGGCTGAGCCTTCGTTTACCAAAACAACGAGAGGAAGATCGGTAACGGTAGTGCTTTTGGTAGCACTGTAGGTGATATCATCGGCTTTATTACGCCCTTTTTGGGAAACGATAACCCCTTCACTTACGAACAGGTCTGTGAGTTCAACCGCTTGATCCAAAAGTCCACCCGGATTGTTGCGGAGATCTAAAATGATCCCTTTCGTTTTTGAGGCATGTTTTTTAATCGCTTTTTTGACATCGCTTGCCACTTTTTTATCAAAACTTGTGACACGGATATAGAGAACATCTTTTCCGATAGTTCGAGTGTAAACTGATTCAACGGTGATGATGTCGCGGATGATATGGAATTTGATCGGATCAGCTGAGCCTTTGCGAACAATCGTAATATCAATCGGAGTTTTAGGAGTTCCGCGCATTAAACTGACGGCATCATCGATCGTCATGCTGAGGGTTGATTTGTCGTTAATTTTGAGGATGATATCGCCTGCTTTGACACCCGCTTTATCCGCAGGAGTACCCTCTATCGGGGCAATAACGGTGAGGGCATTATCACGCATTCCGACTGTAATTCCCAGTCCGCCGAATTCACCGTCGGTTTGGGTTTTGAGATTGTCGTAGCTTTTTTTATCCATATAGGTGGAATGGGCATCAAGGTTGGAGAGCATCCCCTGCAGCGATTTATCGATAAGTTGATCGATGGTAAGACCGTCTACATTGTACTGTTCAACAATTCCCAAAACTTTGGTAAATTTAGCGAGCGATTGGAGACGCGAGGCTTCTACAGAGGCTTCGGCAGGAGCGGCAGTGTTGCTTTTTGCCAACAGCGATGTTGAAAGGGCGATACTAACCGCTACAGCACTGACGAAACCGACAACCATCATTTTTGTATTTTTCATACGTTTTTTGAACCTCGTGTAGAGCCGTTAATAAGATCACGAATTATAGTGAAAACTTCATTAATAAACAATGACTTAGTTCACTTCGATAACGACATCGCCGATCGTTATTTTTTCCCCTTTGGTGATTTTTGCCCGTTTACGCGTTTCGATTTCACCGTTACGGAATACGTGAGCATTTTCGATTAATACTTTGGCTTGTCCGCCGGTATCGACAAGGTCTAAAAGTTTGATCAGTTTATGGAGTTCGATATAGGGTTCAGTAAGAGTATACGTCATGGTACGTCTTTAAGTATAAAATTTTTGAGAGGGTAAAAAGGGGAAAACAAAAGAGGCATGAAAGCCCCTTAGGGCTTCATGATTTGTGATTACCAGCGATCGCGTGGAGGGCGTGGAGCACGTGGACGAGCTTCGTTAACACGAAGTGTACGTCCGCCGAAATCGTTACCTTCAAGAGCAGTGATCGCTTTGTTAGCTTCATCTTGGTTCGCCATTTCTACGAAACCGAAACCGCGAAAACGGCCTGTTTCTTTATCATTTACGAACTTAACTGAGCTAACTTCACCGTATTGTCCGAAAAGATCTTTAAGATCATTTTCGTCTTTGCCGTAGGGAATATTCCCGACATAAATTTGTGTCACATTGTACTCCGTGAAAAAATCGAACTATAACCAGCATAATCCTTGGCACATTCTAGCAATTACAATCTTATGGGAATGTTAAAAAAAATTGTACATTTCTTATTAATCAAAACCCCAAGCCAAAACTTTACAAAAACGCTCCCGCCTCGTGTAATGTGGTGAAACACGGCTTAGAGTGTCCGCGCAAAAAGAGGAGCGCTTCGCTCATCATAGCACCCCCTAAAAGGATAGGAAAAACGGGCTTATTCCACGGTTGATCCAAAAGGCGGACAATATCCAGTGTATCGGTCATCATCTGCGGGGTGATGAGAAGATAGATCAAATCGACTCCGCTCATCGCATCGACACATCGCAATGCCGCCTCAAACCGTTCACTTCGCGCATCACCGATAATATCGATAGGATTGTTGCGTGACCAGTTGGAGGGTAAAATGGTGTCAAGGGCTTTAAGATCGTCTTCACTCAGGGTATAGAGTTTTGATCCTCTTTCGATAATAACATCGGTGATAATCGTCCCCGGCCCTCCGGCATTGGTGATAACGGCGATATTCTCAAAGTTTTGGGCATAAAGAAGCGCTTCGATGGAATCGACCATTTTAACCCCGACACTCTCTAATAAACCCCGAAACATCGGATAGTCTCCACTGAGATTTCCCGTATGGGAAAATGCCGCTTTTCGTGCTTGAGGCGATTTTCCCGCTTTGTAGACACGGATCGGTTTAGGGCAGGCTCGGAGAGATTCTAAAAATGCTTTCCCCTCTTGTATCCCCTCGGCATACAGAGAGATTGCTTCACACTGCGGATCGGCGGAGAGCATCGTAATGATATCGGCGAAACCCATGTCGGCCATATTTCCCGCTGAGAGGATATGGGAGAAGCCTATCCCCTCTTGGGTCGCTTTGTCCATCAAAGAGGAGAGGACGGCACCCGATTGGGCGATGAGGGCAAGGGAACCTTTATTAATGTTAGATGAACCGAAGGTGAGATTAAGAGTTTGGGTTGATTCGTAGTATCCCAGACAATTGGGGCCGATGATATTGAGGTTGTATCGTTCTGCTAACTCGCTTAAGCGCTCTTCGCTTCGAGTGTCTCCCACCTCTTTAAACCCTGCCGAGACGATAATGATATTCTTGGCACCTTTGGGGATGAGAGCTTCGATTGTCTCGATGACATGAGAAGAGGGGATAGTAATAACGGCGGTATCAATAGTGTCGTTAATATCGTTGATCGAAGTATAGAGTTGATGAGTCTCAAACGTTCCCCCTCTGGCATTGACCAAATAAAGTTTCCCTTTAAAAGAGAGGGCATTGTGGGCGATAGCGTAGCCTACTTTATTAGGATCGTTGGATGCTCCGATGACAGCAACGCAGCGGTTATCGAAAAAGTTGTTTCGAATACGTTTGTCGGGGAGGGGATCGGCGAGGGCAGTGTGGTAATCGATCCGTGCATCAACGACGTGCAACCCATTCGCGTTAAAAATGACCGGATTGAGATCACATTCCCGAATTTTCGGATTGCTTTTGATAAAGCGTTGGAGGTTCTGAATAAAGGTGACGATTTCCCCCATCATCGGTTTGGAACCCCGAAATCCTTCAAAAAGTTTGCTAATTTTAGTGGTGCGGATCGCACGGAGAATTTCAGTTTCACCTGCGTGGATATCGATATAGCAGACGTCGCGGTAGAGCTCCAACAAAATACCCCCTTTTCCGAAAAGGATGATTTGCCCGAAAATCGGATCATCGACGACTCCGGCAAAGAGCTCTTCCCCTTGAATCATAGCGGTAGCGATAAAGCCGTCATTAGAATCCAATACGATATTGTGTTCACCGATTCGACGTATCATCAGATTTCGTGCCGTTTCAACAGCATCGGCATTACCAAGAGAAATACTGACCCCTCCGACATCGCTTTTATGGATAATTTTAGGGGATTCGACTTTGAGTGCAACAGGGTAAAAATCGAGGGAAATAGGCTCATCCAGAGCGAAGCGGCGGAATGGGGGGACATCAAATCCCGATTGTGACAGTAGCGGGTAAAGTTCAGATTCAACCATAAAATATCTCCTCAAAAAGGGCATGGCTGGTACGATATACTTTTTATCCTTTGTCTGTACTTAGGAAGGGATAATTTGAATTTAGCTATAATCGCGTAATTTTTATGTAAAGAGTTTTAAGTATGGTACAAGTCACAAAATTAACAATGCGCTTCGGCAGCCGAATTTTATTTGAGGGGATTAACCTCAAGCTCGACCGTAACAAACGTTACGGTCTCATCGGTGCGAACGGTGCGGGGAAAACAACATTCCTCAAAATTCTCAGCGGTGAGATCAAAGAGTACGAAGGAGATATCTCCATCGAACCGGGTCTCAAAGTAGGGATTTTGGGTCAAAATCAGTTTGCATTTGAGGACTTCACGATTGCCGATGCGGTATTGTGGGGGAATAAACGTCTATATGACGCCATCAAAGAGAAAGAAGATTTGTACGCCAACGGCGATTTCGAAGATGAAAAAACCAATGATCGTCTCGCAGAGTTGGAGATGATTTCGGTCGAAGAAGATCCGACCTATGAGTACGACGTTCAAATCGCAAAGATTTTGGAAAACGTCGGGATTTCGGCGGAACATCATCAAGATTTGATGTCAAGTCTTCCCTCATCGGAGAAATTTAAAGTTCTCCTTGCACAGGTTCTGTATCCGAAACCGGATGTTTTGTTCCTCGATGAGCCGACGAATAACCTCGATATCGATACGATTGGATGGTTGGAGCGTGAGCTTCAACGCCATGAGGGGACCTTGGTCATCATCTCGCATGACCGTCACTTCATCAATGCCGTTGTTACGAACATTCTCGACGTCGATTTCCAAAAGATCCGTGAGTTTACGGGAACCTATGATGACTGGTATATGGCCTCTACTATCATGGCAAACCAGATGCAACTTGACCGCGATAAAAAAGTTAAAGAGAAAGAGCAGCTCGAAGCGTTTGTACGTCGATTCTCCGCGAATGCGTCAAAAGCAAAACAAGCAACCTCTCGCCAAAAACAACTCGATAAACTCACCATCGAAGATATTAAGCCATCATCCCGCCGTGACCCGAGTATCGTCTTTAAGCCTAAGCGTCCTATGGGGGATGAAGCGTTGCGCGTGGCGAATGTTTCTCACAGCTATGGCGATTTGAATGTCTTGCATAATTTTGATATTTTGGTTGCTCCGGGTGAAAAAATCGCCGTTATCGGTGCCAACGGTGCCGGTAAATCAACCTTGTGTAAAATTCTTATGGAAGAGATGAAGCCGACAAGCGGAACCGTGACATGGGGAGCGACGATTGAATACAGTTATTTCCCTCAAGACACGACCGATAAAATCAAAGGGGACGGAACGCTGTATGACTGGCTTCGCGGGTTTGATCCGAAACGTGAAATTTCGGAAATCCGTAACTGTTTGGGACGGATGCTTTTCAACGGCGAACAGCAGGAGAAAAGTGTTGAAAAAATCAGCGGGGGTGAAAAACACCGCATGATGATCTCCAAGATGATGCTGGAGGGGGGGAATTTCCTCGTACTCGATGAGCCTACCAACCACCTTGACCTCGAAGCGATTATTGCACTCGGTGAAGCGTTGCTTGATTTTGAAGGGAACGTTATTTGTGTGAGCCATGACCGTGAGCTTCTTGATGCGTTCGCCGATCGTATTATTGAGTTGCACCTTGATGGAACCTACATTGATTTCAAAGGTTCGTACGAAGAGTTTGCTGAGGCAAAAGCAAGTGGCACATTATAAAGAGTATGTCGGTTTCGGCGTAGCGGGCAACTTCGCACTCCACCTCGAACAAGCGGGTGAAAGTGCCGATTTCAAAGATATTCTCACGGAAGATCCGAACGGCCCGAAAGGGATGTTCCCTTTTTATGTTCCTAATCGTGAGGGGCAGCTCGGTATCTATCCGATCAGTTCCGAGTCGATTATCCTCCCTAACGAAGTGTGCAACGTCCAGCCTGAGCCCGAAGTGGCACTCATCTGTGATCTTGATTATGATACGGATGGGAACGTGACCAACATCACCCCAAAATTTTTCGGTGCCTATAACGACTGTTCACTCCGTCGTGAGGGAGCTGCCAAAATCAGCCATAAGAAAAACTGGGGTGAAGCCTCCAAAGGGCTCGCATCGACACTCATCCCTATCGATAGGTTTGAAACGGGGGGAGTGATGGACAGTTACCGTATCGCCTCTTTTTTACGACGTGATGGGATGTTGATGCGTTACGGCGAGGATGTGGAACTTCTCGGGTACAGCTTCTTTTACGGTAAACTCATTGAGTGGATGAAAAACCAAATCAACACCCAAGTTGATTTTGGTCCATTGGAGGCGATCGGAAGCTATCTCAAAGAAGCCGGAACTCCTGCGCAGGCGATTATCAGTATCGGAGCTACCCGTTATACCCATTTCGGTGAGACAAACTTTTTACAGGAGGGAGATGAGGTGATCGTCGTTGTTTATGACAATAATAAATACTGTATGAATCCGATCCTCTCAATGGCCAATCGTAATGCTTTTGAAGCTGAGGAGGGGATAAGCGCTCTCATTCAGAAGGTTGTACGTGGTTAAAAGTGGCCTCTATCGCCATTACAAAGGGAAGCATTATGAGGTGATCGGGGTGGCGAAACACTCTGAAACTTCTGAGAGCCTCGTCGTGTATCGTCCCCTTTACGGTGAGCGGGGATTATGGGTTCGACCTTTGAAAATGTTTGTTGAGATTCTTCCCAACGGGGTCAAACGGTTTGAATACTGCGGAGAGGTACAATGAGTCGGGGAACAAAGCTCTCTCTCGATCTGGGTGAGTCTTGGGGTGAGGGATGGAGTATGGAAGAGGAGAAAACAACGCAAACGTTGACGCTCCTTGAACCTTCTGCTCACCGCCTTGTTTTTCAGAAAGAGAAACGCAAAGGGAAAGTGGTCACCCTCGTCGGACCTTTCAGCCTTAGCGAAGATGATGTCCAAAAAACGCTCTCCTCTCTCAAAAAATCATTGGCTTGCGGCGGTGCGTATAAAGAGCTATGGATGGAGTTTCAAGGCGACATTGCCCCGAAAGTACGTGAACAGCTCGAAAAACTCTCCTTTAAATTCAAAAATCCGAAATAATTTAGAGGTTATTGCTGAACATCACTTGATTGCGTCCCCGCTCTTTTGCAGCATAGAGGTTTGTATCTGCCGCATGGATGAGGGCATCTTCGCTCATATCAGCGGTAGGGGTGATACATATTCCGCCGATTGAGATGCTGAGGGTAGGCAAAATTTTAGACCCTTTGTGCTCTATTTGCAGCCTCTCAATCCCCTCACGTACTTTTTCCCCCATACTGTAAGCATTTTTGCAATCGATATCGGTAAGGATAATTCCGAACTCTTCTCCTCCTAAACGAAACGGATAATCACCCGGACGCTGCAGGGTAGTTTTGAGCACTTTGGCGACGGCTTGGAGCGCGACATCTCCTTGCAAGTGACCGTAGGTGTCATTGTATTGCTTAAAAAAATCGATATCGAGCATCATAAAAACGAAAGGCTTATTGGAACGGAGGGCGCGTTTAAACTCCCGATTATATACAATATTAAAATAGCGCCGATTGAACATTCCTGTCAGCGAATCGGTATACGAGGCATGTTCGAGTTTGAGGTTAAGATGCTTCAAGGTCTCACTCGAAGCAATAAGCTGCTGCTGCTGAACCTCAATACGGGCAAAAATCATCCATGCCAGTCCCATAACCAGCGCTAAAATAACCCCCAAAAAGAAAACCAACTGTATAAGAGCATTCTCATATTGTGCTAGAAGCATTGAATGTTCATATTTTGCTACGGCATTTTCATAAGCAATGAGTTGCTGAAGGGTAGTGTGGATGGATTGGATATTATCATCCATACTCATTAGAGAGAGAGGATGCGAACGGTCAGGATCGTTGATTAAAGAGCGCACCTGAATAAAATAATTGCCGATATTTTGTATCTGTCCTTCGGTATATTTGACATACGCCATCTCTTCGGGGCGTTTGTGATGGGAAAGATACGATCCCCATAAGGTATTGATTCGATCTAGCCCCTGCACGATATTCTGGGATGCCTGCTCATCGCTGAGGAGCTGGTTACTCCATTGATAGACGGATGAGGCGAGATCATTATGATAGGTAGAGGAGATGGAATTTAGCTCGCTCAGGGGGAGAAGTGAGCCGAAATAGAGGGTGTCCATATTCCGTTTGATATTTTGAATATTGATATAACCGATCAATCCCACTACAACGAGGCCAAATCCTACAAGCAACAACAAGTAAAGAAGTTTCGTTTTGAGTTTAAGTGATTTCACGATTTTAATTAATCTTTATGGATTGGATACTTTTATCTAAGCAACTCCTATACCAAAAGCTATTACAATAGGGGACTTTAAACGGGAGGTAAACAATGGCAAAACGGCTCATAAAAGAGGAGCGGATCAAAACGATTGTTCATAATATTGCCGAAGATTTCCGTTTTTCTCATGAAACGGGTGACTACGCATTATTGTTTTATAAAGTAGATACGGAAGGGGTGGTTCGCGGAGCCGATATCGACTCGATGATCGAATACCTCTCTACCGGACTCACGGAGCTGCAAGATAATATTCAATGGCGTCGAGAATTTTTGAGTGAAAATCCCGGCGTTGATGAGATGCGTATGCTCGAAAATCTCGGTGTCATCGAAAAAGAGTATATCGATTTACTCGAATTCTTACGTTAAGGTTTCGGTTTATACGGTTCAAGAGGGATTTTCTTGCCAATGGCATACTGAATCCCCCCCTGTAAATCGATAACGTTATACCCTTGCTGTTTCCCTAAAAAGTTACCGACGATTTGGGTACGGTTTCCGCTGTTGCAGATCAAGGCGAATTTTTCCCCTTTTTTGACCACTTTATTCAGTTTCCCCAAAAAAGTTTCGACATTGTAATTTCCCTGTTCATCAAAAAACATGATGGGATGTGAGCCTTTGATGAGCCCCGTTGTTTTCCACTCATTTGGGGTGCGGATGTCGATAATCTTGATTTTGGAATCGATGAGTTTTTGATCAATCGGCTGAGCGATATAATCGGCCATCAAGGTTGTGGCAAACATTAAAAAAGCTGCTAGTGCGATACGCATTCTAAATCCTCTAAAGGGTATAATAGCGGTATTGTATCGATGAATGATTAATATGAGGTTGTATGGGCGAATCTAAAACAGAAAATGCAAAACGGCTTCGGTATATTCGGCTGTTGGGTCGTTTTATCAACGGAATACTCTCGTACCTCGCAAAAAGCGAAAACCCGACCAAAGAGCAGTATGATCAGAAAGTGGATATGAACTTTCGCTTTTTGGAAAAAAATGAAGCGGTAAAACTTTATAAAGATGAATACATGGTGCTCGAAGCATTAGGGCAGAAGATTCTCGATTTTAGAGCGAGTGATGAGACGATTGAGACGATCAAAGAGGAACTCTTTTACGCTCAAAATCAGCTGGAGAAGCGGGTCAATGCCAGCCGCTACAAAAAATCAAAACATGATAATCACGCAACAGACGGCTGGTAATTATTAAATCAATCCGGTATGTTCTAAAAGAATTTTAAATCCTAATCCGATAAGGATAACCCCTCCGAGCATCTCTGCCTTGCTCTCCAAGAGAGACCCCAGCTTTTTCCCGACATACACCGCTACGACACAGAGTACAAAGGTGACCAGCGCTATGACGCTTGCAGCAGTATAGATATCGGTTTGTAAAAAGGCAAAGGTCACCCCGATCGCCATCGCATCGATACTGGTCGCAATCGCTAGCGTTATAAGGGTTTTAGTGGAGAGGTCGGACACTTCCTCATCAAACTCGTTTTGGTACGCTTCATAGAGCATTTTCCCCCCAAGCCCTACGAGAAGAACGAATGCGATCCAGTGATCGAATGATTGGACGTATTCGGCGAAGCTGATTCCGATGAAATATCCCGCTATCGGCATAGCACCTTGGAAAAAGCCGAATACGCTCGCGGCAAAGAGGGCTTTAGAGAGGAAAAGATCTTTGTATTTAGAACCGATCGCGATGGAAACGGCGACGGAGTCCATCGCCAATGCGACTGCGAGGATAAGAAGGGTTTCGCTCATGATACGTCCTGAAAAATAAGTGCGCAATTATAGCGGACAAAGTTTTAGAGGCTATTTATGAGCAGCACGATCCTCCATTGCAACCGCTCTGTTTTTTTTGAAACCATCCACGGATGAGGTGCCATCCGATAAGTCCCAGCAGAAGAGACGCTGCTGCTTCTTCGAACACACCGTGCTGTTCAGATAAATCGACATTTAGTGTGATGGAGAGGGTATCAAATCCCAGATCGACGAGTGCGCCAAACAGTATGCTTCCGATGACAATCACCGAGAGGTAAATCACTAAAGCGCGCATGCCCAACATCGATTTAACGACTCCCATCGTCACCGTATTGGTTGCAGGCCCCGCACTTAAAAAGATAAATGCCGCACCCGGAGAGACTCCGGCGATAATGAGAGATGCCGCAATCGGAAGCGAAGCGGTAGCGCATACATACATCGGTGCGGCAATCGCGACGGCTATGATGTAGCCTAATAAGCGATTATCGTTAAAAAGCTCATGGAGGTTGGAGGGGATAGCGGCTGTGATAAAGGCACCGAGCAAGAGCCCCCAAAAGAGCGGTTTGCTGAAACTTCCCAGCAAGGTAATGAATCCGTATCGAAAAACGTCTACTATGGAAAACGGTTTGCGGAGTTCCGGAGGGGTGATTGGGGCGATTGTAGAGGAAGAGTTTGGAGCGGTTGTTGAAAAACTAAACCCCTTTTTGACTATCTCTTTGGGTTCAAACAGATTCATCAAC
>Ga0208373_1002261_pt1 | contig 21926 bp, 20 predicted proteins | sample RifOxyC2_FD_184036 | JGI IMG/M metagenome (GOLD analysis project Ga0208373, IMG submission 184036) | Soil microbial communities from Rifle, Colorado - Rifle Oxygen_injection C2 (SPAdes) | ecosystem: Environmental > Terrestrial > Deep subsurface > Rock core/Sediment | place: Rifle, Colorado... | reverse complement strand
AAGCTGACGGGAAAATGGTTGGAAAAATATGTCAATCGAAAGCAATCGAATCATCTCATCAAACACGTCCGACGCTCACGAAACCGAGTTCGATCAGACTTTGCGTCCGCGGGACTTGCAAAATTTCGTGGGTCAAAAACAGATCAAGGACAATCTGACTATTTTCATGCAGGCCGCGAAAAAGCGCGGCGAGCCGATTGAACACGTTCTTCTTTACGGACCGCCCGGTCTTGGCAAAACCACGTTGGCGCATATTATCGCAAATGAAATGGGCGCGAAAATGAAAGTGACGACCGGACCGGCCATTGAAAAGAGCGGCGACCTGGCGGCGATTTTGACCAATTTGGAACAGGGCGACATCCTGTTCATTGACGAGATTCATCGGCTGAATAGAACGGTCGAAGAAATTCTTTATTCGGCCATGGAAGACTTTGTCCTCGACATTGTAATCGGAAAAGGCCCGTCCGCCAAGACCTTGCGCCTTGATTTGCCGAAGTTTACGTTGATCGGCGCGACAACGAAAATCTCCAACATGTCCGCTCCATTGCGAGATCGCTTTGGCTGTACGCATCAGCTGGAATTTTATCAGGACGAAGATATTGATACCATTATCAAACGATCAGCGCAAATTTTAAAAGTGAATTTTGCCGAGCCGTGCTCGCTTGATATCGCGAAACGCGCCAGAAAAACGCCGCGCATTGCCAATAGGCTGTTGAAAAGAATTCGTGATTACGCGGAGGTGAAGAACAATGCCCAAATAACGCGTCAAATCGTCGCCGAAACGCTCAAAATGTTAAACGTGGATGAGTATGGCCTTGATTCCGCAGATCGCAGAATTTTGCTTACAATCATTGAAAAGTTTGGCGGCGGGCCGGTCGGTTTGAACACAATCGCGGCGGCGACATCTGAAGAAATGGACGCGGTGGAAGATGTTTATGAACCATACTTGCTCCAACTCGGCTTTATCAATCGCACCAGTCGTGGTAGAATAGTTACAGACAAGGCGTATCAGCATTTGGGCGTGAAAAAACCGGAGCGCCTGTTGTAATCGCAAATCTAAAGTCTGGAGGTAAAAGTTAAAAGTCCGGATGCAAAGGCGCAAGTGCAAAGTCTAAAGTCGAAAATGCAATTTGCAGATTAATCTTGCGCTTTGTGTGCTCGACTCTGAACTTTTAACTTTGGACTTGCGCTTCATGACTTTAGACTTTTAACTTTAGACTTTTGACTCTGCCGTTATGGGATTACCACTATCAACATTTCTCTTCGCCTACATAATTTACGTTGCCGGTTTTTTGTTTTTCACCTTCTTCAATCTTTTTCACATGCTGAAATTCGGTTTTGTCAGCTTCTGGGCCTATTTTTTAACGGTTGCTTATATCGTTGCCACCGTGCTGGCGTTGTTTGTTTCTTATTTTTACATCGCGCAGGTTGATTGGACGGCCATGTTTCAGATTTTGGAAGTGAACCCGAACTCATTGCTGTTTTAATCACAAAGCGTAGTGCAAAGTGTAAAGTTAGAGTAAAAGTAAACCGGTTCAGAGATTCGTTTGCGTTTATAACTTTAGACTTTGCCCTTTTGACTTTTAACTTTTCGTTATGTACTCCCGCCGTCATTTCCCCAACCAAAAACCCAACGAATACGTGCTCATGTTTTTGCGTCGTCATTGGGTTGTGGTGCTTAAAATCGTAGCCATATTTTTGTGCATGGCGTCGATTCCGGTGTTTTTTTATGTCGTCGTTTTGAATTATACCGACTTCTTAAGCTCGGAAGTGTCGCTCGCCCTGACCACGCTGATGATCAGTGCGTTTTATTTGTTTGTGATCCTCTATACGTTTGCCAATTTCATAGATTACTTCCTTGACGTTTGGATTGTGACCAATCAGCGCGTCATCAGCATCGAACAGCGCGGACTTTTCGCGCGCGTGATTTCAGAAAAGGAATTGGGGCGGATGCAGGATATTACGTCGGAAGTAAAAGGATTTTGGGCCACGATGCTTAATTACGGCGATGTGCATATCCAAACGGCCGGTGAAACGGAGCGGTTTATTTTCAAGCAGGTTCCGTTTGCCGATGAGGTGGCGCGGCGGATTAGTAATTTGGTGACGGAATATAACAAGATGGGGCATACGATGCCGGTAGAAGAGCGGGAGTTATAAGCGCAAGTCCAAAGTCCAAAGTGCAAAGTGCAAAGTGCAAAGTGCAAAGTCCAAAGTCCAAAGTCCAAAGTTGTAGCCACAGAACGAAGTTTTTGAAAAAAAAATAGGGGTGAACCCTATTTTTTGTTTTTGTTTTACGCCGTAGGCGTATCCTCCGAAGCCCATAGGGCGAAGGAGGATTGCCTGTTCTGTAGAAACGCAACATTATCCCGAGCAGAGTCGAGGGATTGCGTCTTTACTTTGGTGTTTTGATTGTAAAAGGAACAAGCGCCACTCTTTGTTTGCGACCGGAACACACGCGTTCCGGAAAGTTTTTCATCGCTGATGTTGCAAGCGAATCGTTTTTCTATTTTGATTGTTTGTCCCCCGCTGGGGGTTTTTGTGATTTTTTTTCATTTCATACGAGATGAAATGATGATTGATTGCAAGGCCTTTGTTTGCAAGCATTCATCAAGTCACATCGAATCACCAAATGTTTAACGCATTTCCTTCTCCAAATCCCAAAGATCGTCGCGAAGGTTGTAGAACAACGCTTTTGCTTCGTCCGTCTCCGAGTCCAAATCAACCAAGCTCAAGATACCGCGAATCGCCAGGTAACAATTTTGGATAAACTTTTCGGTGTCCCATTCTTTTAGTTTTAACGTGTTATCTTTAAATTCGGTTAGGTACCGTTTCATTTTTTCTTTGTTGTTCGTACTTATCGGGGCGTCGTCAATCAGCCCCACCCAAAGCGAAAAATGCGAGTCGATTTCCCGTTTAAATTTTTCTTCGGGTGACTTAAAGCGAGGTTTTTCTTTTGTGGCGGGAATTTCTTTCATAATTGAAAATTTGTAAGTACGAACGTACGAACGTACGAATGGTACGAATGTACGAATTATCATGGAACCCCGTTCTGTGATAATTGGTACATTCGTGAAGATTCGAATTTCGTATCAATAAATTTTTTCAATATTAATTCCCGAATAATAGTATTTCAAAATCCGATCATACGTCCAGCCCAGTTTTTCCGCTCGCGCTTTCGCATCTTGCTGGTCAATGCCTACGCCATGACCGTATTGGGTCTTGTTTTTTGTGTAGGGAGTTTCCACTGACTTCAGATACGGATATTTCTTCGAGTCAACGGTCTGCCCGCCGCTGCGCGCGGAGTAGAAGGCGATAATTACGCCAGTATCATATGTTAAAACCACGCCGTTTGTGTCGGCCACCGCGCCGACCTGCTTCGGCATGATTTGTTCGGCAACGTAACCTTTGTAAACCTGATCGCGCTCGTCGTTGTAAACATCAAACGGGCTGTTTTCAACGGCAAACTTATTTACGTGATAAAGGGCGTAGGTGCGCGCGGCAATGGTCATGGCGCGCTGGTATTCGAGGGGGTTTTCTTCGGATGTTTCCTTTATTCCCTTCAAGTATTCTTCGAGCGGCAACGTGTTGATTAACCAGACGCGCCCCTTTGGTGCGTAGTATGAAACTTTCAGGTCGCCCTTAAATTGATTGTAGTTAATCGTCTTGTTCCATGTCGGAATATCGTTGTAGCCAACAATCGAAAAAATACCCCGGCCGAAATTTTTTATGTTTAAATCCGATGAAGTCCTGACCGTGCGATCGATAAAGTCGAAAGCATATTCGCCTTTTGATTTGATATAGAAAAAAGTCACCGCTTGTTCCGCCGGCACGGACGCGAGGAGCATTTCCGCTTTGTCGTAAACTTGCCAGGCGGCGGAGCTTTTGATGGTGATGGCGTTTTCTGTGTTAAAAATACCTACGCGGATGTTTGGGCCTTGATTGTTGATGCTGAATTTTTCAACACAAGAAACATTGTCAAGTCCGGTGGTGAGGCCGGCGATGTTTAATTTTAAATTACATACATTTAGTGCTGGAGCCGGTGCGGCCGGTTCAGGCGTGACTGCCGGAGCCGGTTGGTTGACTTTGGACGGATCTTCCACCACGTTCATCGTGATGGCCACTTCCCCGCCGGCGATCATCATGTTGTTGTTCACCAAGACAAATTCGCCGGTGTATGAATTATATTTACTTGGTGATTGCAACGCGAATTTAAATGTGCCGGTTTCTCCCGGTGCCACGGATGTTTTTTGCAACTTGGCCGGCAAGTATGGATCCGGCCAGAATTTATGTTTGAAAGTAAGCGCTGTGCTTAGTGATTTCAAGTAAACAGACTTTTGCGTCCAGGTGGTGGTGCCGGTGTTTTTAAATGTGAGAGTGGCGGTGATGGCTTCGTTCGGTTTTATGTTAATGCTGGAATGTGATTGAAAGGTGAGCGCGGCTTTGTCCGACAGTTCCGCGGCCAAAGCGCTATTCATCGATAGGGCGCCGCTTTCTTTGGTCAACGCGCCTTCGAGAAGCCGCAGGCCGCTTGATACGAAAATAACCAGAATGAAAGAAAATAAAATATGACCGAATAGATTGATGTTTGAATCGGATCGTTTTGCTGTTTGATAAATTTTGTTTTCTTTAACTCGCTTGTTCAGTTCAACGAGCCAAAGTGATGAGAGCGGTTTTTGCATAAAATAGTGATGGGTCGAAAGAAGGCGGAAGGAGGTCGTAAAAAGGCAATAGGGCAAAAAGGCAGAAATGAAAATACGATTATATTCGTCGGTTTTCCTGATTAACGCGATTAACCGGTTAACATGATTAAATGCTTGTTCCCCTAGCCATTACCATGAACGGCCTTCTGTCATGAAATTCCGACTTTTTGCCGTTGTTCCATCTGTGAACCGGACTTAAATAGCCTACCACACGGGAATAAATTTCGCATCTTTGTCTTTTTGATTGTAATTTTTCATCTGTCATATGATTGAGGTGCTACAGATTACAAGATATCTTAGAGATACTCAAGATAATTGCGTTATCTGTATATCTGTAAAGTATCTTGTAATCTTGTAGCGCAATTTAACAAATAAAAGGAGCGCCTTTCAGGAAAGACACCCCTTTTCGATATCCACAACAGCATTATAGCAAACATTTTTTCAAAAGTCAATAGCCTCGCGTAGCAAGGAAGGGCAAGGGGCAAAGGTCAAAGGGCAAAAACAAACATAAAACGAGAAATTGAAGAATCAAAATTATTTATCCAAAGGAAAATTATCATCCGGTGCCGGCTTAACTCGCATATTATTATGGTGGCTTATTCGTTCTCCATGTTTTTTTATTTTAATTTTTGATTTTATCCCTATTTTTGCCCTTTGCCCCTAATTATAAACGCCCCTATCCAATGAAGGACGGGGGCGTATGTTAAAAAATTACGTGGCCGTGCCGAGCAGGCTCATGGCTTTGACCCACAAGTCATGGGCATCAGCTTTGGACGGTTTGGACTTCAGAGCTGTATGAATGTATAATGATACCCCGTTTTTTGACAGTTCTGCCATTATCAGGAACACCTGGGCTTTTTCGAGGTCGGTCCAACCATCGAAATTATCCCTTTCGGCCGCCATGATGACGGCTATGAATTCTTCCGATAACCGTTTGACGGCATCGCCAGTGCGGTCTCGCTTGGCCAGAGCGAGAACTTCTTCCGCCAGCTTGATTATTTCCGCGACGGTTTTTTCTTGTGTTTTGCGGATTGCGATTTCTTTGTGTGGCTCATCGTAGTCGAATTGAGGCTCCTCAAAGCCTGTGAGGTGCTGCACGTCTCCGAGGGAGCTTGCAGACAGACCGAGGAAGCTAACCTGATCCACGCTGTTGCAGCAGTTGGCGTGGCGATACAGAATAGATCCTTGGGCTTTCCCAAACACAGCGTCATAGTCCCACGTGTGCGGCAGGAGCACTGGAATGTCCACGCGCTCTGGTTTTTCGCCCGGCTTTTCCTTCAGCATCACAGCTACGAAGGCCGTGGTTTTCGCCAGCATGCCGTAACGCAAGGACATGGATGTGATTTCGCTGTCTTTTTGCAAAGTGCGCATCTTCATCTTGGCCCAGAGTCGCGCGCCGAAATCAACGACCGGCGCGTTTTCAAAGCTGACCGGCCATTCATACTGGCCGCCATCCACGCCTTCACCGTGAACGGAGAATCCGGACAGCGCTTCCGCTCCCAGTTTTACCGCCAGGGTCAGTGGTCGGTTGGCGAAAAGATCGCCAAGACCGACAACTTCGGCATCTTTCGGTAGCCCCTTGATTTCCACGTTGCGTATCACCGGTCCTGATACTAGCGCGGCCATGCGATTCACCACGCCGGCAAAGTCTTCGCCGGGCAGAACGAATTCCGATTGGCCACCAGCCTCTTCCGCCAACTCCTTCAGTAAAGTGCTGTTTACGGCGGTATCGATGCCGATCGTGTGAACGTGGATGCCTTCTTTGCAATTGTGAACAGTGTCCTCCGTGGCTCCGTCGCAAACCACGACAATGCAACGTTCGTGGTTCTTGTCGCATTTTCGTAGCATGTCAAATGCGGTGTTCAACGCTCGGCCAAGATACGTTTGTCCGCGGCCGGCAATTTTGTCTATGCAACTGACGTGATTTTCTCCAATCGGAGAGAGCCCGCAAAGCACGGTCGGCTCTGTATCGAACATGATGATGCCGGCCTGCACCGCTCGCTGAAAAGCCTTCAGCTTGCCGAGCAAGTCTTTGGATATTTTTTTCAACCCTTCGCACTTTGCTCCGCGCATACTACCGGAATCATCAAGCAGGAATACCACGTCAATCGGATTGGTCGGCGCTTGTCCCTTGGCCGTGGTGATTTCCAGCACGGCGAATTTTTCCGAATTGCCGTCCTTGTCGGTGAAGGTTGTTTGTCCAACGGAAAGCTCCGGCTTTTTGGCCGTGGTTTCGTACACAATCACGATGTCGCGGTCACAGCGCAGTTTTTCCACCTTTACCGTGTAGGTTTCGCCGGCGGCCAGTTCTTTCGCGGGAATGAATTCCGGGTGCGAAGGAGAGCTGACTTTGGCCGGGAAGCCGGGGGTCAGGTTCAGTTCGAGATTGGCGAAGTAGTTGACCGCGCTAACCACCTTCGGCGTGATCTTGCTTGCATCGGTCACAACGTCTGTATCCGGCGACCAACCACCGCCGTCTGGCTCGCGGTCAAGCGGCTTGCCGGGGATGAACCGCGGGGCCACCACGAGCGGAAATGAAAGTCTTCCGCCCTCGCCTTGCCATGGCACCGGTGCGATGTACTTTGTTTCAACATCAATCGTCTCACCCGGCTCAATGCCGGCCACGCTCATGGTGAAAATGTTCGGACGTTCTTGTTCGGTCAACGATGCGTGTTGTCCTTCATCGCGCGCTTCTTCGTACTCGTGGCGCGCTTCTTCTTTTTCGCGCAGTTCTGCTTGGACTGTTTTGTCGCCGATTTTCATCGAGACAGCAACCACGCTGGCTTCGTCCACCATCGGAAATGTGTAGATCGCTTCCACCGGTTTTTGCGCTTTGTTGCCAAAGTGCTGGCCAATGGAAACATCCGCTTGCGTGCCATTCACGTTTGCCCTGATGTTGATCTGCTCAAGTGGCAGATCGGGAATGTGCGGCTCTAATTCTGCTGAACTTTCCGGAGAATTTTCCAAACCTTTGTCTTCTTTTGCCATGTTTGCCTCCTTGTTCTGGCATTGTCAAAAAACTAAGCCTCGATTTGAGGTTTAGGTTAGCTTACAAAATATCCTCGGGAAAGTCAATAGCCCCGCCTATGGCGGGGAAGAGCAAAGGGCAAGGGTCAAAGGGCAAAGATAGGTCAAAGGAAAAGACATTGAAATATCTTTTACCCTTATTCTTTGAGCCTAATTCTTTCTTTGCTCCTTGCCCCTTGCCCTTTGCCCCTAATTATAAACGCCCCAACCCAATGATGGGCGGGGGCATATGTAACTTACTTCTTCGCCTTTTTCTCCGCCGGCTTTTTTCCCGCGGCGGCTTGCTTGTCGTACTCGGCCTGAACGTCCGCCTTGATCTTGGCCCAAGCCTGCTTGAGTGAGTCCGGGCCGCGCTTCTTGGCTACGAGCAGCCAAGCGGTTGTTTCCTTCATCTTGTTCTTGTAGGCGGCCTTGAAAGCCTCCATGAACTTTTCCGGGTCATTCAGCGCCTCGGACAGGCCGTCCTTGTTTTTCCCTAGCAGAAAACCAATCAAGAGCACAACGACGTATCCCCACATAGCGCACCTCCCTTGTTCAATGAAATAGCGAAAATAATGTGGTGACTGTATTTTAATGGAAAGTGTGATTTTGTCAAGCCTTGCCGTGCCTTCCATTTTTTTCAATTACACAATTTCCCAATTACCTAATTTCGGTCGCCCCTCTCTTGACACGCTCGTTTTTCTTTGCTATCATGTTCTTTCGACTTGCTTTTTGTTTTAATTTTAGATAAGTTTGTGTGTGGTCAGTTCTATGTTCAACGCGTCAACTAGGAGGAAACCATGACGCAAGGAAAGAAGAAGAGTGTGCTTTTGCGGATGATTCAGAGAGTCGAAGGAGAAATTGCAAAGCTGGTCAAGGAAGAAAAGGCATTGCAAGCGCGTTGGGAAAAGGGCTATGCGCGCTTCAAGTCGGCCGCCGAGGAGCAGGGTGGTCTGAAGAGCTTGGTCACCAAGAAGGCAGAGTCGCTCCGTAAGGTCATCATGACATGGAGTGGTGCAGATTTGGCGTTGATGACCAAAAAGCAGGCCGTGGAAGATGCTAAGCGCTCCAAGGAATTGGAGCTTGAAAGTCTCAAGAAAGACATCGCAATCATGGCCTCTGAAATGGCGAATTCGGATCGTGAACTCGATGACATTGTGACGCGAGTCTTCGGTCTGAACGACACCGTGGTCGAGGCGCTTGAACAGCGCGAGAAGTATTTGTCCGCGCACGTGTTTCAACGGCTGGTGGCACCGGACGGTAAGAAGAAGACGCAAGTGACATTTGACAGCGCGGACAGATTGCGTCGCGTGGTGGTGTTGGTGAATCACATCACGAGGGTTCAGCCTGATCTGGCCTATCAGGCGCAGGCCAAGATTCAGGGGTTTTTTGACCAATTCAGTACCGCGGCCGGAATGACCGACCCGAAGGTGAAGGCGCTTTACGAGATTACCCAGGCTATCCTTGTGACTTCGGAAAAGTTCAAGGTTGGCCCCGACTTGTACCGTTTCTTGCAAATCGAGATCGATGAGGGCGTCTTCCCCGATCTTTATGCGGCGCAGAAGTTGTTGCGCGGCAGTCTGCGCAGTGAGAAGACCACGTCATACGTTCGTCTCTACGAGCGGACTGGTTTGGACAAGCAGTGGAAGTCATTGCCGCTTCACTAACAAAAACGACCCCGCTGAATCAAGCGGGGTTTTATCATTCGAAAATTATTTAAGTGCGGTTGCGATCTGTTCGGATAGCCGGGTGAAGTCGCAATCGTTATATTTGAAATCGTTCGCGTCACCATCGGCGATAATGATAGGGCAAAGTTTGAAGTTCGAGATCCACTCTTCGTAAAGTTTATTCAAGTCGGCCAAATAATTTTTTTCTATGCCGGCCTCGAGGCCGCGGTTGCGTTTGTTCAAGTTGTTGAAACAGCGGTCGGTCGAGGAACGCAGATAAATGATTAAGTTTGGCGCGGGCATGAGAGTGACGAGAGATTGATAAATGTTATTATAAGTTGACCACGCGTGTTCGTCGAGGTGGTTGTTTAAAAACAAATTTTTCACAAACACTTCCGCGCCTTCGTACAGACAGCGATCCTGCAAAATTGATTTTTCGTTTTTGATAATCGCCAGTTGATCTTTCAGTCTGCGGCTCAAGAAAAACATTTCGCAGTGGAACGCCCACTTGCCCATGTCTTGATAATAATTTTCCAAATACGGATTTTCCTGAAACGGTTCCTGAAATAATTCCCAATCAAAATGTTCGGCCAGTTTTTTAGCCAGATTGGTTTTTCCCGCGCCGATATTGCCGGCGATGGCGATGTGGTGTTTCATGCGACCTTCTTTAATCCTTGATTTTCTAAATACTTCATGGTGGCGTTAAGAATCGCTTGATATTGGGTTTCCGGAAGATGACATTGAAAATAAGATAATAGTTGTTCCACCGCGCCAGATTGAACTATCTGCTCCAATACGGATTTCACGTTTACATCGTAAATCCAAGCTAAGAACTGGAGCATGAACGCTTCATAGGATTTGCATTGAGTTCTGTCTATAGATTTGTATTGGGTAAAGGCGTCCAGTAATGCAAGCGGTTCTATCGTGCCTTGCTCCCCGTTCAGGCGGTTTACCTGCACTTGTTCGGCTTTGGTTTTTTCGTCAGAGAGATATTGATCGGTTTTATTTACAAATAAACTTAGCTTATCTATATCGCGGACAAAACAGACAAAAGCATGTTGGGTTTTTTCTATATTTGAAGCATTGGGTGTCAGCTCCGGAGTGCGCTTGTCGGCGTGGTGGAGAAGGGCATAGCTGATAATCGTTTGCGTGTCTTGAGGAAATTGGGAAAGAGCGTTCCAGTCTTTGAGTAGTTGAGCCGAGGCTGCTCCGTGGTTCGGCGTGAGGTTATATTCTGCTGGCATGGCAAGCCCGCGTCTTTTCTTTGCGTCCATCACTCTCCCCAAGTCGTGATTACCCATAATGAACAGTAACAAGTAGAAGTTTTCTTCCGGTAATTGTTGTTGTATTTGAGCTAACGCTTTTGCTCCGATACTAGTCGTTAATATGGCATGCGCCGTTTTGGGATATTTCCATGGTTCGCCGTCCGGCAGGTCGGCGATTAATTTTGGGTATTCTTTTTCGACGATAGCTGCACTTTTGAGCAATGCCTCAAACGTGCATAGTGGCTGGTTCGGTATTTCCACATCAGCGTCTTTCAACGAAATGCGCACCGTTGTTAGCAACTCCCGTTGCGGTTTTTGGGAGATTGTTTTTTTCGTTTTTGTTTCTTCGAATGCTGATGCCATTTCCCGTCTGGCGTGTTCAATTTGCTCGGGTGTAAACAACAAGAGGAGTTGACCACCGGTCATGCCAAATTCCGCCCCATGTTCAACGGCGTCCGCATCGTAATGTTCTCTTTCTACATTACGCAAATAGATGTCACGTGGTGTTAGTTTTTCGGTCATATTGTTGTTGGCTTTACTCCGCGCCCTTTTCGGGAGAAGAGATTTTGTCTTTCGTGGGTGGCAGGGTGTTAAATTCTAACGCTAAGCTTAATTATGGCCTGCCGTGAAGTGACACGCAGTGTCTGCTTCATGGGTAAGTTTATTCTATCACAATTCAAAAAAATAAAAAACGCAAGCCCGGACTGTGCCTTGGCGCGCCGGCGATGGCTCTATTCCATTTCGATGTTGGCTATTAGAAAATCAAGCGCGGTGAGAAGATTCTTATCGTTTTTGGCAGCTGCGATTTTTTCCCGGCACGGACGATAAGTCTAGAAAGCGAGATTACGATGCTTTACAAAAATTATTTTTCTGCTATTATTGTTATTGCCTTTCAAAGATGGGAAATCGGTGTGTGGCAATGGGGCAGGTTTCGATAATTAAGGGGTGCGGGAACAGTATTTCCAATTTCATGTTCCAGCGTCTAATCAGGCATGGCGCTGTCGCCGAATGGCAAGTGGAATCGTTGTTTCCTGTTAAATTTAGCAAAAATTGCAAAAAATCGATTTTGCTAAATTTGAATAAATTTGTTCATTTGGCGACAGTCCCAGCATCCATAAACCATGTACCAAGTTCTTCTTTCCTTTCTATTCTTTTTGGGAGCATAGCTCAGTCGGTAGAGCAGTTGCCTCTTAAGCAAACGGTCGGAGGTTCGAGTCCTCTTGCTCCCACTTTAATCCATTTCCTTCACGTAGATAACGGGGCTTGCCCCGCGGAGCGTTAAAATTTCGCGTTTGGATTTCGGGCTTGCCCGGAACTGACGCGGAGCGTTAAAATATTCGCGTTTGGATTTCGGGCTTGCCCGGAACTGACGCGGAGCGTCTAGTTCCGGGCCTGTAGCTTAGTTTGGTAGAGCGCCTCCATGGCATGGAGGAGGTCGTCGGTTCGAGTCCGATCAGGTCCACCAAAAAACTTCGACAGTTGTCGAAGTTTTTTTGTATGGGTAATTTTAATATTGATTGGTGCGAGCCGACCCCGCCCGAGCGGGGCAACCTTCTGGTCTCCCGCAGAAAATGCGCCCAGCAGGAGTCGAACCTGCAACCCCTTGGTCCGAAGCCAAGTACTCTATCCATTGAGCTATGGGCGCACTTCATGCGGGATAAACTCCGCCAGACATTCTATCCATTGAACTACGGCTGCGCAAAACAGTGTTAACCAAGTTAATCGTTACTTGTAGTGATTAACCCGATTAAGATTTACTTCAACCATCCCTTCGCCTCAAGCCCATTCCTCGCCGCATCCTCTTGCGCTTCTTGCTTGCTAAGGCCAGATCCCTTGGCGATCATTTCAGAGCCAAGGAATAAACCGATTTCAAAAGTTTTCGCGTGATCAGGTCCGGATTCACCCAATACTTTATACACCGGCGTGACGCCGGCTTTTTCTTGAGCCAGCTCCTGAAAACGGCTTTTCGGGTCAAGATATGATTTGCTCTGCAAAACTTCCGCCAGTTGCGACAGAACAAAGCGTTCGATAAAATATTTGGCCATTTCCCAGCCTTGATCAAGGTAAATCGCGCCAATCAGCGCCTCCATGGCGTTTGCGAGAATGAACTGCCGCGCCTTGCCCGTGTCCTTCGCTTCTCCCTTGCTTAAGTACAGGCAATCTTCAAAAGCGATATCGTTGCCGATCTTCGCCAGCATTCGGCTGTTCACCAGACTGGCGCGCCAGTTTGTTAATTCGCCTTCAGGATTGGGAAAATTATTGTACAAATATTCGGTCACGACCAATTCCAGCACCGCGTCGCCGAGAAATTCCAAGCGTTCGTTGTGATCCAGCTCAAAGTTTGGATGTTCGTTTAGATAAGAACGGTGCACAAAAGCCTGTTCGAGCATTTTTTTGTTTTTGAACTTAATGCCGATGGTTTTTTCGACAGCCTTCAACTGTTTTTCCATATTGAAAGAAATTGAGAAGAAATTGAGAAGAAATTGAGAAGAAATTTATTTTCACAACGTTGAATAAATTTCTTTTTAATTTCTCTCAAATTTCTTTCAAATTTTACTATTCTTGTTCTGTTGCCTCCGGCGTTTTTTCCGGTTGATTGTCGCTCGCCACTGTTTTCATCTCTTTGTCTTCCGACTTTTGCGCCGGCCCGATGTTTTTAAAAATGGAACCAAGCACGCCGTTGACGAACTTGCCGGATGATTCGCCGCCGAAATTTTTCGCCACTTCGATCGCCTCGTTGATGGCTACCTTTGACGGAATATCCGGATCAAAAACCAACTCATAAACGCCGATGCGCAAAATGTTGCGGTCAACGTTGGTTATTTGTTCGAGCGGCCATTCGGGCGCAAATTTTTTTATATACTCGTCAATTTCATCGAGGTGGTCGGTCACCCCGCGGATGATTTTATCGGTAAAAGAGTGATCACCGAATTCCGGGGCGAACGCTTTGTAGTTGTATTGAATTATTTCGTCCAGGTCTGATTTTCTGTGTCCCTTGAAATCCCATTCAAATAAAGTTTGTAGCGCAATCGTGCGAGCCAAGTGTCGGTTTGACATAAAAGAGCAATTTTATTTTTAGTAGAGTTTGCGCTTTTTTATACTACCCTATTTGTTAGGAAAAAGCAAGGAATGGTTGCGGGGATGGTTACAGATGTACGGATTAAAGGTACAGATAATACAGATTAGTAAAATAGTTTAAGCTAATTAGGCTTATCTGTACTATCTGCACAGTTATCTGTACATCTGTAACCTCCGATTGACGCGTTGTTCAAAATTTGCTATTTTGGTAGAGCAAACCTTTATGCAAATAAAGCGAATATTGATAAAATTTTCAGCCGGAACGTTGCGCGGCTTGACCGGGTTAGGAGGGATTTTAGCCGTTCGGCTGGGCTTTTTGGGGCGCGCTTTTCAAGGTGTGAACCGATTTTGTTTTGGGCATGTTTTTTTTCCGGTTTATCGCGCCATTTTTATTTTGAGGTTCAAGGCGCGCGGTATTTACGCACCGGCGAAAAGCAAGGTGTTTTTTTTCTTAAGCAAATCTTATTTGGTGCATATTCTGATCGTGTTTGTCGGTCTCGGCATTGTGTTAAACAATCTCATGGCGCAGGATTTGCGCGAGGAAAATTTTGGCGAACAGACGATTATTTACGCGATTGTTTCGCGGGAAGAGATTGAAGAGTTGACCGAGGAGCTGCCGGATTTCTCGGCGGGTGAAAAAATTTTAAGTTATCTGGGGCAGGGGGCCATACTCGGGCCGAAGCCGGTAAGCGGGACGGTAGGGGGCATCGATATTGGATTGGATTTTTCCACGATTATCGAAGGCGGTGCGGCGGTGACAAAGCCGGGGATTATTTCCCCGTTCAATCCGGCCGACGTGGAGCAGCCGGTCGAGAGCGCCCGACAGGGCATTACCGTTTACACGGTGCAAGCGGGAGAAAACCTTTACGCCATCGCCGGTAAATTCAATGTTTCAATCGAAACGATTTTGTGGCAAAACGGTCTGACCGCGCGTAGCGTGATTCGTCCGGGCGACAAACTGGAAATCTTGCCTGCAAGTGGCGTGGTCCACAAGGTGGTGAAGAATGAAACAGTGGGCTCAATCGCCAAAAAATACAAAGTGGACGAAAGCGCGATTATTGCGGCGAATAATTTATTTGATGGCCATGATATCAAAATCGCGCAACAGCTGGTGATTCCGGGTGGCCGCAAGATCGTGCCCTACGTGGCGCCAAAAGCGAAAAATAATGTGCCGCAGGTTTCTTCCATCACCAAACTATTTATTCCGCCGACCGGTTTGATTTCAGACAGCGGCCTGCTTTGGCCGGCCGGAGTGCGGCGGATTTCACAATACTTCAGCTGGCGGCACACAGGCGTAGACATCGCCGGGCCGGTCGGCACGCCGGAGTATGCGGCCGAGTCCGGTACCGTAATTTTTGCCGGCTGGGCAACCGGTTATGGCAATAGCATCCTCATCGATCACGGCAACGGTATGCGCACGCGCTATGGTCACGCGAGCAAGCTTTATGTTGAAAAGGGCGATGAAGTGGTCAAGGGTCAAACCATCATGGCTATGGGTTCGACCGGCTGGTCCACTGGGCCGCACTTGCATTTTGAAGTGATTGTTAATGGTGTGAAGAAGAATCCGTTGTCGTACGTTAAGTAACGCAGGTCGCCAGTTAAAAGGCCAAAGTGCAAAGTCGAAGGTTATAACGCAGGGCGCATGAAGAGGAGAGTTGTCGGTTGAAACGGGCGGTTAATCGCGATAAAAATAAAAGCCTACTGGTATGTGGGTCTTTTATTATTTTTTGTAATTTTGACTTTGCACTTTGGACTAATTCTCCTTCGGCCGATATTGCAACGCTTCGGCAATATGGCGCGATTGGATGTTATCACAATTTTCCAAATCCGCAATAGTGCGGCCGAGTTTCAAAATGCGGTGATAGGAACGGGCGGATAGGTGCAGTTGACTGACCGCGTTGCGCAGCAGGTCGAGCGATGCCTGATCCACTTGGCAAAATTGTTTGATGTCTTGCGGTCGCATCTCGGCGTTGTATTTAATACCGGAGTCTTTGAATCTTTTTCGCTGAATGTCATGCACGCGGCTGATTCTCTCGCGAATAACGCCGGACGGTTCGGCCGGGGCGCCGCCCTGTAACTTCTCGAAGTTTACGCGCGGTACTTCAATATGCAAATCAATGCGATCAATGATCGGACCGGAAACTTTTTTTTGATATTTCAAAATTTGCATCGGCGTGCAGGTGCATCTTTTTTCCGTGTCCGTGGCATAGCCGCACGGGCATGGATTTTGGCTGGCAATCAACGTGAAGCGCGCCGGAAAAGTGAGCGTGCCTTGCGCGCGGGAAATGGAAATCACGCCGTCCTCGAGCGGCTGGCGCAGATTTTCCAGCACCGGGCGGGGGAATTCGGGAAATTCGTCGAGGAAAAGAATGCCGCGATGCGCCAGGCTGATTTCACCCGGCTTCGGCATTTTGCCGCCACCGACGAGAGCGACGCCGGAACTGGTGTGATGCGGTGAACGGAACGGGCGGTTGGTTATAATCGGCCGATCTTTTGGCAACAGTCCGGCCACGGAATATATTTTTGTCACTTCCAAAATTTCCTCTTCTTGCATCGGCGGCAGAATGGACGGAATGGTTCTTGCCAACAGAGTTTTGCCCGATCCGGGCGGTCCGCTCATGAGCACGTTGTGGCAACCGGCGGCCGCGATCTCGAGCGCGCGCTTGGCTTGCTCTTGCCCGTGCACGTGCGCCATGTCCGCGGAAAAGGTCGGCGCCAATTCAGAATGAAACATGCCGGAGTTTTTTAGCGGTTCGATGGATTCGATTTTTTTCAGGTGCGCGATCAATTGAAAAAGGTTTTTTACCGGAAAGATATTTATTTCCGAAATCAAGGCCGCTTCGGCCGCATTTGTTTCCGGAATATACAAGTTTTTGTAGCCGTGCTCTTTGGTAAATATGGCAATCGGCAAAATACCGCTTGTGTGCCGCGTTTCACCATTTAGCGCCAGCTCGCCCACGAATAACGAGTCTTTCAGATCGATAAGATCAAGCTGTTCCGTGGTTTGCAAAATGGAAACAGCGATAGGCAAGTCAAAGCCCGGACCTTCTTTGTGCAGATCGGCCGGCGCCAGATTCACGACCGTCTTGTAGCCTAGTCCGCGGAAGCCGCTGTTGCGCAGAGCCAGCCGCACGCGTTCTTTTGCTTCTTGGATGGCCGCGTCCGGCAGGCCGACAATGAGAAAAGCGAACTGATCGGTTTTCATTTGATCGGTTTCCACTTCGACGAGCTCACAGTTAAGGCCGATGTTGGCGCAGGAGTTGACTTTAGTAAACATAGCGGAGCGGCAAGAGTGTTAATCGAGTTAACCGTGTTAATCGTCAACGATTGGGATTAACATGGGTGACTGATTTAGGTTGCTACTATTTTATGCTATAAGGCGAAACGTGTCAAAACAAAAAGGCGTCGCTAACGGCGAGACCTTTTATTTATCGGTTAAATCATTTTATTAAATATGACTATTGCGCCGCCGACAACAATGCCGCCGATTAAAATCCAGCCAATCACTTCCGGCCGCGCCGTGTTGGTGAACGGTTTTTCTTCCGTGACGGGCGTTGGCTGGCTTAATTTTTCTTGCACGAACTTGGCCGGATCAACGCACGTGTTCACCGGTAAGTGGCAGTACTCCACCATCTGGCGCAAGTCTGATTCGCGGAAGCCGGAGATGGCCGCTTTGTTGATAAACGTGGTCGGCACTTTGTTTATGTCCGCGTTATAGGCTTTGGTAAATTCAGTAAATTTGTTGAAGTATTCAGGATGATTTTTCATGTCGTATTCGTGGATTTTCAACTCCGGATAATCTTTGCTTTTCAGCTCTTCGAGCAAAGATAAGGTTTTGGCGCAGTAAGGACAGCCTTGTTGGGAAAAAACATAAATATCAGTGACTTTGTCTTGCCCGCCTTGACTCGCGTCAAGCGAGGCAAGCGCCATGGCTGTCATTCCGAGAGAGCCTAGAAAAATGGCGCTTGTTATGATAATTAAAATGCGCATATTTATTATGGCTTGCCCGGCACCGAAGTGCGAGGCCACTTTATGATGAGTAAGATCACGGTAGCGGTTATAAACACATCGGCCAAGTTGAACGTCGGCCAATGAAGATTGTATATTGATATTGACAAAAAATCAATTACTCCGCCACGCAGCACCCGATCGAAGAGGTTAGAAATGGCCGCGCCGGCGAGGACGGACATCGCGATAAGGAGCGTTTGATTCTGCCCGGTAATTAATTTTTTTGCCAGGGCATAGATGATGGCGAGGGTAATGAAAATCAGGCCGTATTTCAATGGCCAACCGACAGACAGGCCAAAGGCCAGGTCCGCATTTGTCGTTAGCGCCAGCCTGAAGGTCAGCCAGCTTTTATTGATTAGAAAAATCCCGCTTTCCGGGATTTTTCCTATGGCAAAAAGTTTTGCGATTTGATCAAGGGCAAAGGCGGCCATCCCTGAACCGACGGATATGAAATAAAAAGTGCGAGGCATTATAAAGTTTTTAACTTTGTCTTACATGAAATGCAAGCGCTGGAGGTCGGTCTGGCCTTTAAGCGTTTAACATCGATTTCTTGATGGCAATATTTGCAAATACCGTAGCCGCTCTTTTTGATGCGGTCGAGCGCTTTGCCCACGTCATGCAGTGATTTTTCTAGCGTCTTTTCCAAAGTCAAATTTAAACCGTACTTCGCCACTTCTTGCGAGCTGTCTGATTCATCATGGCCGATTTCCTCGAACTCCGCTTGGTAGTCTTCTTTGTTGCGCGGATTCTTTTTGGCAATTTTGGAAAGCTCGGCCTCCAGGTTGGACTTTTCTTCCAGCAGTTTTTTTTGTATTTCTTGGAGATCTTTTTTGTTCATATGTTTGCTTGTTCGGTAACATTGAGATTATATAACGCTTCAAGGGAAATTTCAATAGCGCGGAAATCCCTATTATTATGCGGTATGTTGACAGTTTGTGTCAATAGGGTGGAGGGTGTTGACAAAAGGATGAGAACAAGTTACCATCGTTAAGTTATTTGAGGAGGGCGAAATGAAAGAACAGATAAAGACGGAGCAGGCCATTCCTGAAATCACTGATGAGAACCAGTGCGTATTGTTCGTTAAGTATCGGCCGGCGGTGAACGAGGAGGATCGTTGGGTGGCGCTAGTCGAGCAGAGGAAGGCGGAAAAGTTGAGGCGATCGCGCCGATTTGATTTCTGGGAGTACGTGGCATCGTTGCTTCCTCTCCGGAAAAGGAGATCGAGCAAGGGGGTAACGTAGGTATGCCGGTAGTTTGGGGCAAAAATAGCGAGACCGTGGAAAATTCCACGGTCTTTTAATAAATAACGGATGATAAAAGGTTGAAAAACGGTGAAGAAATTGGGCGGTTTTTCAAGGGGTGATTTTCCTACGTCCCTCTAGGGCGGCGCTACGGAGGAATTTTTTGTTCCCACCAAGTCGGGACAAAAAAAAGAGCGCGAACTGTACGCCCTATTAAAATTTAATATGTGGCGAGCTCGCGCTCGCACCTCGACAGTTGGCCGCTGAAAATAGCTTATAGGAGGCGCTATTCTCGGATAGGCACTGATTGAAGAGGCGATGTGGACACCGGTTCTTACCCTTTCTTGGGATAACCATTGCTGGATCCCTGGATGGATTTTTTCGTTTTTGTTTTTGTTTTGCGCTATCATCCTCCGAAGCTTGGAAAGCGAAAGAGGAGGGGACGGAGATTTGTTGGGTACAGAAAGAGTAAGGGTTGGTGTAGAGTGAATTTCCCAATTCGATTGTAGTTCCGAAAGAGCGAATGAACAAAGTAGAGAATTGATACGCGGATCATGTCTCTACACTGTTATTATAGCATGAAAAAAATGACCGGTCAACTTTGACTGATCATTTTTTTAGGTTTGCTAAATTGACGAGATAATGGTGTTTGCTGTTGTCGTTGCCTGTGGATAACTTTGTGGATTAGTGCTAGTTATCCCCATGTTTGTATACACTAGTCTATACAAACGACAAGTTTGCTCGCTGATTGGTTGATTAAGTACAAGTTGTTGAGTGACGTTTGTTTGGATAATTGTTTGAGATTGAGCAAGGCGCTACTTTCGTTTCTAAATTTATTGCATTTATCAAAAATGTCAGTGGAAATGGTCCATTCCGGATTCGACGCCTTTGGGTAGTGCTTAATACTGTACATTTTTCCCCGTTGAAGAATTGAAAGCGAGTTTTCCTGATTAACATTGGTCAATTCCCACACGGATTGGCCGTCCTCAAGGGTTTCCTTGAACTGCCAGGCGCTTGGATCAACAACTCGTTGAATAGCGACGGTGCCATCGGGTAGCGCTTTTTCCTTCCTTGTCGGTTCAGTCAAGGCCAAAAGGTTGGCGAGGTTGCTTTTTAGCTCTTCAAGCGGATTGTCCATTGTGTTGGCGAACAAAGTGAAGCCGGCGGTGGTATCGAGGTATTCGACTGGGCCTTTGATAAGTTTAAGCAGATTGAACCGGAAGTTTTCCGCGGTGTATTCCGCTTTTTGGGTCATGGCGCCGGTGTCGATATTACGGAAATAGAAGTTGAAGTTGTCAGGCAAGTTGGCTAGCTGTGGCGGTTGTTTGCCGCGAACGTCTTGGCCAACGTCGCCGCGCACTTTCAGCTTCAAAACGCCATTGTTAACATGGCCGAACGCGGCAATTGGTTTTTCGTTGCCCAAGGAGGGAAAGGGGAAGGTGTTGCCGTTCAGTTTTTTGAAATACAAAACATAATCGCTGAAAACAATTTTGCGGCGTGTGGTGTGGAACCATGGGGAGTCGGTTAATTTGTTTGCTGAAATATTGAGCGCGGGGAAGTAGATGATTTTATTTTCAACGGTAAAGGGTATCTCTTGTCGTGCGATCAAGCCGTGAGTGCGATAATTGTTGTTTGTTACGCCGAACACTTGCCCGTTCAAAGAAAAAAGGCCGATTTCATCGTTCAAGCTGCGGAAAAGACTCCCCCACCTGTCAGCGGAAATGGCGCTCTTGCTCGCCAGCCACGCGGTGTAGGTTTGCCATTGATTTTGCGGTAACTTCAAGAGGTCTCGCGTTTCGGCGTGGAGGTACGCTTCCGCTTCGCCCGGGACGAATTGGACGAGGTGATCATTATGACTCGCGAACAAAAAAATCAGGCACAAGATTGTTACAACCACAGCCGAGAGGAGGGCGGTGAGTTTTAGAAAAAAGAAGTGCATGCGTTTTTATTACACTGATAGCGTTGACTTAGTCGCTGTCTTTTTCTGTGCCGTTATCGTTCCAATAATCCCTAACGGTATTCCCTTTCGGATAGGCCATAAAGGTGACGCGGGGCGGATTTCGTTCAAAATCACAACTGGCATAAATATCCACCTTGGTCATTTCATTACTGGTATTGATCGCGCCCGTTCCAACGAGCAACTCACCGCTTTTTGGCCATGTTTTATTGTTGATGGCGTTCCGTAATTCAGGGTGTTTCGTCGCCCAACTTTCAGTAAATAGCCATGGCGGGGTTTTTATTCCCGGCCAATGCCCCGCCCTCAAATCACCCAGCTGAAACACGAAATTGGTTTTTTGATCCGTTTCTTTGGCGGGGGTTTGATTTTCCTGAAAGGGCGTTGTCATAAGGGTGAATTATTTTACCTTATTGATTGCAAGGATTGATTGCATTGTGGCATACGGGCCATTTATCTGTCAATGTTGAGTTGGCAAGGGTATGGAATAAAAGGGACTTCTTGACAATCCCATGGGGCTTTGATAATTTGCATTCAAGCGGTTCTTTGAAACGTCATTAACAATGGAGGCAATAATGATTACCGGTTAAGGTTCAAATGAAATGAGTGACCCCATTCTTTGACTTTTTATTTATCTTGAATTTAATTATTTTGATAACTTTTTTCTTTTGCCCTTTTTCAAACATAATCTTAAGCGTTTCAGTTTTTAAATTCCATTCGGATAACGTAAACAAATTGACATACGCCTTAGGCAAATTGATTCTTTCGTTCAGTATGCTAATCTCGCCTTTCTTTCTTTTCTCGTCGTGTCCGACTTTACGGATGAAATAAATTCTTGGAATAAACTTCCTTTTAACAATCTGTTTAAAATTCTTCTTTTCGAATTTTGAACAATTCAAACTTGACGCGTTGAACAATTTTAATTTTCTATCGACATCGTTGACGGATTTAAAAACAAACTTATTCCAAAAATTTCTAGCAAAGACAGAGTTTGATCCTTCGACCGA
>Ga0208373_1002258_pt1 | contig 21936 bp, 22 predicted proteins | sample RifOxyC2_FD_184036 | JGI IMG/M metagenome (GOLD analysis project Ga0208373, IMG submission 184036) | Soil microbial communities from Rifle, Colorado - Rifle Oxygen_injection C2 (SPAdes) | ecosystem: Environmental > Terrestrial > Deep subsurface > Rock core/Sediment | place: Rifle, Colorado... | reverse complement strand
AGCTGAGAATACAGCGAAAGATCTTTCATAAGTAAGAGCTTCACTATATAATCAAATAAATTTAGTAAATACAACTCGTATAGTTTAACTACTTTTCTATTTTAGAACAAATGGGGATAAATGTAAATAAAAAAAATAACATCTTGGCAAAATAAAAGAATAAAGTGTATAATTCATATACTATGAAATTAAACTACAGAAAATTAACTAAATCTATCGTTTTGGGAATAATAATTTTTTTGATTATCAATAAAATAGATAGTTACTATTTTGATTATCATATCCCCACAAAAAGCCCTATACTCAATTTTTACTTTGCACCACTTTTACTATTGGCAGATATATTTAATTTAATTTTCCCTATTTTTAAAGGAACTTTACATCAAACTTTACTACACCCACACTATTACTATTTTTTTATACCAAAAAACTCTCAAGGAGAAATTATTTATATAACTATATACAGTCTTTTTATTGGAATTTTCTGGACATCTTTTTTAGTATATTTATACGCAATCATGAACAAAATCCACAAATTACCAAAATTTTTCAAAATACTCTTATATATAACTTTAATACTAACAATTACTTTTTTATGTTCATTACTATCACACCACTTTTTTGGTAATTGGTACACCAGAGTTTGTTCTAATTGCGCTTAAAAATTATAAATAGTTTTCCAATCTTAAAAAATACTATGAATTCAAAATTAAAAACAAAATTAATTGAAATTGCTAGAACAAAGTATAGCACTGACGACCCTTCTCATGATTTTAATCATATATTAAGAGTACTCTCCAATATAGAGTCCATAGTAAAAGAAGAAAAAGCTGACTTAGATATATTGATACCAGCAGCTTTATTCCATGATGTAGTAAACTATCCAAAAAATGATCCAAAAGCAAAATTTTCTTCAGATGAAAGTGCTATAGTCGTAAAAAAAGTATTAGAAAATATAAAAGAATATCCACGACACAAAATCGCACAAGTAGAATACGCTGTATCTGTTTGTTCTTTTAATAAAGGGATAATCCCAAATACATTAGAAGCTAAAATACTCCAAGATGCCGACGGTTTAGAAGCCACAGGGGCGATATCTATCATGAGAACTTACGCTTCAGCAGGACAAATGAAAATTAATTTTTATAACCAAAAAGATCCTTTTTGTAAAAAAAGAAAACCTGAAGCTCTTCAATATGCTTTAGATCTTTTTTATCAAAGACTATTAAAAATAAAAGAAAGATGTCACACAAAAAAAGGAAAAAAGATTGCCGAGAGAAGAACTAGATTTTTACTTAAATTTTTAAAAGAACTTGAACAAGAATTAAAAGGTGAATAAAAAATATGCGCGTCTGGGATATCCACGTCAAACATCTTTGTCAAAAACACTTACTAGGTGAGCACCGCGAGCTTCACGGTCTTTGGAATATCTTGACCAAACACGGTGGCAAGGGTGGATATTCTCATCACCCCGAGACCAAGAGATGGGTTGGTAAGTTGAAAGCGCTTTATAATAGACATGAAGATCTTGTAGCTGAAATGACAAAAAGAGGCTACCAACACCATTCTCCACTAGACAAAAAATTAGCCACAGGTAGTGCCGACCAAAAAGATTTTATAAATACTATCAAAGAACAAAAAGTTATACTAAAAGAAAAACCTTGTGAGTGTTTTGTAGAAAAACATAAAACATAATATATGACGAAGACAAACCCAAAAAAACAAACTATTACAGATTATATTTCAAAATTCCCTAAAGATGTTCAGATTATTTTAAATAAAATAAAAATAACAATTAAGAAATCTATACCAAAACCAGAAGAAAAAATTTGCTATGGCATCCCAACTTTTGATATGAACGGCAAACACTTAGTGCACTTTGCGGCTTTCAAAAAACATATTGGATTTTTTCCTACTCCTTCGGGAATAGACAAATTCAAAAAAGAATTATCTGATTATAAGACATCAAAAGGAGCCATACAATTTCCACTTGATAATCCAATTCCCTTTGATTTGATAGAAAAAATTGTAAAATTTAGAGTTGAAGAAAACAAATAACAAAAAACAACTTGAATGTTGTTTTTTAAATATCCAAAGGACTTGTTATCAAACTCAAATTTTTATTTGCTACATGAGTATAAATTTGTGTAGTTTCCAGCTTGGCATGACCAAGCAATTCTTGAATATAGCGAATATCTGTGCCATTTTCGAGCAAATGTGTCGCGAAGCTGTGACGAAGCGTATGAGGTGAGACTTTTTTCATTATTTCCGCTTTCTTAGCTGACTCACTAACTATTTTTTGTAGACTTCTTTTGTCCATCTTACCACCACGATTGCTAGTAAAAAGATAATCTGAAGCTAACTTCAATTTTTTCTGTATTTCCAAAATTTCTAATAATTTATTAGGAATTATGGACATTCTATCCTTTTTTCCTTTGCCTTGTGTTACCTTGAGCATTCTTCTATCCAAATCTACATCGTACATTTTTATATTTTGCAATTCTTCAAGACGCAGTCCTGTACCATAAAAAAGACTAATTATAAAATGATGCTTTTTATTAGTCGTCACTTCCAGCATTTTGTTTATTTCTTCTTTTGAGAGTACTACTGGCAGTTTTTTTGTTTTTTTGGCTCGTGGGATATTTACAAAAAACTTTCGGTGCAAAATTTTTCCAAAATATAAATCCAAAGAGCTATAAGCAACATTTAGTGTAGAAGCAGATTTGCCACTATCTGCCAAATATTCCAAATAATCTCGTACTATCTTAGCTGTAACTTCACTAGCTCCAACACTTGCAAAACGCAAGCATTCTTGTGTATAATACAAATAGCTTTTTATAGTCTTATTGCTAAATCCTCGAAGTTTCATTTCTTGTTTGAACTTTTGGATAGGATCTTTACTTGGATAAATTATGCTTCCGTTCATAGCTATGTTATGGATAGAAATTTATACAAAAATTATAGCATAATTTAGCAATTATTTTAAGAAGTTCGTATAACAAGTGTTGCCCAAAATTTTTGATTCTTCGCCATGTTATTTTTTTTAAAAAAATTTGGCGACAAGCTACACAGACTTCTCTTGTTTACTTCGCATAACGGTTACGACGAAATTGTGTCTTTTTTACAAAGCACAACATCGTCGAACGTGTGTTATGCGACATCCCGACTTAGAGTCGGGACAACGTAAACAAAGGTCTGTGTGGAGAATCAAAAGCTCTGCGCCAGCCCTGCTCACTCGTCTGCGGACTCGTGTAGCGGGACGTTGCCACTCTGGCTTGGTCTCAATCCCACTCCACACTTTTGCGAAAAAGTGTTCCGTGTGGTTTCGACTCGGACAACTTACGATATCCGGTTCGCTCGTCTGCCACTCGCTCTCCTAAATTTACCAAAATATAATTTCATTTTTTTATGGAATTTTGGTAAACTTCGGATATCTCCGCGTTATATACTATTTAGTCTTTATATTAAAAATTTAATTAAGTTTCTATGAATGAATTCGAAAGGGGTATTACGCCACCAAAACCAGAGATTGAAAAACCTAAAAAATTAACAAGGGATGAAGTAGAAAGTAGGCTTGCAACGGGCGAGAGTTTGGAAAATCTGATTTTAACAGACCTTGATTTGGCTGGATTAAATTTTGAAGGAAAAAGTTTTCGCGAATCTGATATTCGGGGCATGAGTCTATATCGTGAGGAACAAAAAGAAGACGGCACTCTTGTTGAAATAAGAACGAATATTAAAGGTGCTGATTTTACGGATACAACTATTGCAGACATGGGACCAGAAGTATTTTTTGGTAGAGTTGACGCAGGTGGAGCAACTTTTGGTTATACAGAAAAGTTAGTTGATAGAAGAAAACGCCACAAAGAGTCTGGCAAAGCTCCAACAGCAGAAGACACCGGCGGGCTCTTTAATTTTAACGGTAGTGAAGGAAATTTCAAGAAAACTAGATGGGTAAATGCTGATTTTGGTGGAGGCTCTGGCTACGAGGCGATTTTCCCAAAAGCAGATTTAAGTGAGGCGACAATAGAGGAGTCTGATTTGACCGAAATAAATTTGTCAGAAACAAATATTGAAAATATCAAAATAATAGACCCTGTATCACTTTTTGGAATGAAAATAAATGAAAATCAAATAGAATCCGTAGTTCAAGCTATTCAATTAACCGATCAAGAAAAGCAAACAGAATTTTTAAAGGAAAAAGCAGAGAAAGGATCAAGAAAAGCTTTGAAAGACTACTTTGGGATAGTTGTTGTAGAAACAAAAGACTAAACAGCATATAACAGCGTATATCTGCCATGCGCTACCGCGACACAGCAGATGATACGCAAACGTTAAGTAAAATGTAATTTATTTTTTTATGAGTGAACAAAGTTTTGCTGACCAGATCCTCCACTGCACTACTCGAATTGAGTGCATCCTACCTGACAATACAAAGAGTACAGGTTCGGGATTCTTTTTTAATTTCAAAATCGGCGAACAGAATGTTCCAACAATTGTTACAAATAAGCATGTAATTGCAAATGCAATTCAAGGGAAACTAAGATTTACGGTTTGTGATAAAGATTGGCAAGTTATCCCTAACAAGTTTCACGATATTAATATCACGAACTTTGAAAAAGCGTGGATTTTACATCCTGAAGAAGATGTAGATATTGCAATCATGCCAACTCAACCATTGCATTTGCAATTTGATACTGAAGAAACAAAACTTTTTCGCCGAAGTTTTAATAAAGATCTAATCGCAAGTCCTGATCAACTCAATGATCTAACAGCGATTGAAAATGTTATAATGGTTGGTTATCCAAACGGTATTTGGGATCAAGTAAATAACTTACCACTTGTTCGTCGAGGTATTACTGCAACCGCAGCTTATAATGATTATAACGGCAAAAAAGAATTCATGATTGACATGGCTTGCTTCCCTGGCTCAAGTGGATCGCCTGTGCTTTTATACAATCCTGGAATGTATCAAGAAAAAGGTGGTGGAACCGTGGTTGGCACACGTATTTATTTATTAGGTATTCTTTATGCTGGTCCACAGCACACTGCAGAAGGTAAATTAGAGATCGTAGATATACCAACCACTCAAACAGTACGCCCCATATCACGAATTCCAAATAATCTAGGTTTGGTTATCAAAGCTGAAAAGCTTAATGATTTTGAATCCATTCTGGAAAATCTGATCAACAAAGAAAAAAATAAATTACACATCACTTAACACGTCATATGCAGTTCCGCTACGCTTCACCCATATTGCTATCGCAACATCGCATACACGCGCAACGTTAAACATCATCAATATAGATTTTATGAAAACTGTAACAAAATATTTTTCATCGAAAAAAGCAAAAAAAATAATTGAACTATACAAAGAGTTTAATACTAATTTATTACCAAGAATTATTAAATATTCCCTTACAGACCCTAAGCCATACATCGAATTTGAATGGATTAATGGACAACCAATCAAAAAAAATAATCTAAAAGAAGCATTTATTGAACTTGGAAAATTTCATAAGAGCAATTTTATAAAAAATTCAGCAGTTGGTTTTTCTACATTATGTCATGGAGACTTTCATGAACAGAATATTATTGAAAGTGACCATGGAATAAAATTAATTGATGTAACATATTTACAGATAGGAAATAATTATAGTGATCTTGATTATTTAGATTTTTTTGATTGGTTTCCTATATCAACACATCCTTGGATGATAAAAGATGAAAATTATTTTAATAGTTATCTTGAAGGTATAGAATTAAATGCATCAGAAAAAGACATTCAGATAATAAAAAAAATTATTGCATACAAAGCATTAAATAAATTTATCAAAAATGGAATTAAAAATAATATTGATATTGAACTAGAAAAAAAATTATTATCTCATAATTATAAAATAGTAATATGACAGATATGTACAAAGGAACAATAGTTGAAGAAAGTTTGATTGATAATAGTGTTATTAATGATTTTGAAGTTATTGATTCTAAAATTTCAAACGATGAAAATCCAGCAGACAGATGGCACTTATATACTGTTTCTATTACACACGAAGATATTAAACGTTTGTCCGATAATATCAAACCTAAATGGTATATGCATTTTTGGAAAGATAAAAACGTAATTGTTATTTTTCATGGCAAAAGATTTGAATTCAATTATGATGACAAAAAATCATGGACACCAGCGATTGAATACGGAATTGAAATGGGCATACCAAAAGAACAACTAGATTTTTTGATTGATTAATGCCTTGAAATATACTATCGTAATAAAATTATTGACACAAAAAATTAAAAGCTACATTAAATTATTACACCTATGAAAATAACCAAAGCAACAAAAAATGACAAAAAAGAAGCACTAAAAATAGCTAATGATCTAAAGGACTGGTTCAATAAAGAAGGATTAAAAAACATGAAGATTGATTTCGAATTGAACAGTGTGGTCGTAGCAAAAGAAGATAAACAAGTTTTGGGATTCCTATGTTATACATCCTATTGTGGAAAAATGTTATTAATGTGGATGGGTATAAAAAAAGAAAAACAAAGAAAAGGTATCGGACAACAATTGTTGAAGTGGCTAGAAAATGAAAGCAAAAAATTAGGTTTTACCTCAATTGAAGTAGAAACTTTGCCAGATGAAGATGATTACGAGCCTTATGAAAGAACTCGCTCTTTTTATTACAAAAACGGCTTTGAAAGAATACTCTACAAAAAAGCTAGAGTAGAAGGTTGGGATGATCAGATTGTTTTGGAGAAAAAGATTTGAATTATAGGAAAGAGCTTGTTTTATAGTTTATGAAAAATAATATAAAAATTGAAATACATTTAGTTTATATCACACTTCACAATATAAACAAAATCGTATAAAATGTTTACATTACTATGACCAATATAAACAAACCAGAAATATGACAAAACCCAATAAAAAAACAAAAAATATTACCATTCGCTCATCAGCAGCAGAGTATCTTTCCTATGTATCGGCTATTGGCGGACAAGAAACTGCGGTCGAACTGCGATATGAAGATGAAAACTTGTGGCTCACACAAAAATTGATAGCTACACTCTACGGAGTAGATGTTAGAACAATAAATGAACATCTCCTGAATATATTTCAAGATAATGAATTAGATAAAGATTCAGTTATCCGGAAATTCCGGATAACTGCTTCAGATGGCAAAAATTACAACGTCCAACACTATAACCTGCATGCGATTACTGCTATAGGTTTTAAGGTAAATAATGAACGGGCTGTGCAGTTTCGCAAATGGGCAGGAGAAATTATCAAAGAATTTACTATCAAGGGATTTGTCATGGATGATGAACGCTTGAAACATGGAGGGACAATACTTACCGAACAATTTTTTGAAGAATTACTCTCCCGTATAAGAGAAATTAGGTTGTCAGAGAGAAAATTTTATCAAAAAATAACCGACATTTATACTACGGCGATTGATTATGATCAGAAAGCCGAAACGACAAAACAATTCTTTGCCATGGTGCAAAATAAACTACATTGGGCTATTCATGGACAAACAGCTGCTGAAGTCATAGTATCACGAGCAAACGCTGAAAAGGACAATATGGGACTTACGAGTTGGACAGATGCTCCAGATGGGAAGATTCAAAAATTTGATGTTTCCGTGGCAAAAAATTATCTCACAGAGACAGAACTTTTTTCTCTTGAACGCATGGTTTCTGCATACTTGGATCTTGCAGAAGATATGGCAACACGTCACATCCCCATGACCATGACAGATTGGGCAGAAAGACTTGATCGATTTATCCAGATGACCGATCGAGAGGTACTTTCCGATGCAGGAAAAGTCACCCGCGAACTTGCAAAAGAATTTGCCGAATCTGAATTTGAAAAGTATCGCATCGTACAAGATCGATTATTTGCAAGTGATTTTGATCGTTTTGTACAACTCGAAAAAAACGTAAAGAAAAAAATTAAACATAATAAACCTAAGAAATAATAAAAAGATGTGAAGAAGAAGGTACTATGTTAATTCTGCCAAAAGATTCAAAATCAGGTTAAATCTTTGTATTACCAGCAAAAGGAACTATTGATATTGAAATGGATTGTATTTTTCCCCTCACCATTTAATAATTGATAATGTCCAAAATGAACATCTAGCAAAATTAATAAAGCTTGCAAAATTGTTGCAGGCAAATGCTGGAAAATAATTTTTCAAAAAACTAAAAAAACAATCCCCTCAATCGGAATTGTTTTTTTGTTTTTTAGCCCCAAGCTGATCACCCGTAGGGTGAAATGTATATAATCAGTGTAATCCTATAAAATCAGTCTAATTTATCCGCCTTGGGAGGAATCAGTGTCAAAAAAACAACTTCACCACACTATAAATAGTACCAATCAGCAAAATCAGAAACAAAGGAATCATCGTCAAAAGTATATGATGAAGCTGGTACTTACCATTTTTCAAATGACCCATAGTCTTAGCTCGCCAGTAGATAAGTAAAGCCAAAAGCATTTTCTTTGCGCGTATCTTGCGCGTATCTTGCGCGAACCGCTATTTTATGATATGATACTCGTGTAATATATAATCATAATCACACAATATGTTTAACCCTAAATACAAACATACCAATAAAATTCTGGGCGACCTCACCGCAATTGCGGAAGCCAAAGGCATTATTGATCGAGCCAAAATTCTACCACAACAAGAAATAAAATTACGCCGACAAGCCATTATCCGCATGACCCACCACTCCACCGAGATTGAGGGAAATCAATTAAATATGGGGCAGGTAGAAGCATTATACGCCAAGAAAAAAGTCGATGCACCCGATAGGGATATTTATGAAGTAAAAAATTATCTCGATGCTTTAAAATTTATTGAAAAAACCGTAACCGAAAAACAACCAATAACTGAAAAAGTTATTTTAAAAATACATAAATTAGTAACAGCCAAAACTTTAGATCCACAATATTGCGGACATTACCGACCAGGCCCGATTTATATCGTCCGTCGACGCTTAGGTATACCACAAGAAACCTTATACACTGGGCCTGAAGCCAAGCGTGTACCCCAACTTATGACTAAATTTATCGCCTGGCTTAAAGAAAGCGAAAAACAAGAAATAAGCCCTGTGCTTGTAGCCGCCATTGCACACATGGAAATTGCTGCAATCCATCCCTTTAACGATGGAAACGGACGTACAGCTCGTGCCTTAGCCACCTTAATACTTTACCAGCGCGGATATGATTTTCGTCGATTGTTTGCATTAGAAGATTTTTATAATACTGACAGACCGTCATATTACAAAGCCATTAATTTAGGCAAAACTTATGATGAGCGACGCAAAGACATTACTTCTTGGTTGGAATACTTTGTAAAAGGATTCAAAAAAGAAATCGACGAGGTAAAAAACAAAGTTTTACCATTATCTACTCGTAATGTTGACGGAAAAATAAAATCACAAATTTATCTTACTCCAGAGCAACTAAAAATTATTGACTTCTTAGACCAAGTTGGTAGAATCGCTGTAAAAGATGTTGAGGATATTTTATCTTGTCCACGCCGATCTGCACAATTACAATTACAAAAATTAAAGAAAATAAAAATGATTAAAGCTACAGGAAAAGGAAAAACTACAGCCTATATAGCCAATTGATTAACGGAAAAACAAAAATAATCTCCACCGAGATTATTTTTTTCATGTTTTAATAGCGCCAATATTATAGAAACAACTTCACCACACTATAAATAGTACCAATGAGCAAAATCAGAAACAAAGGAATCATCGTCAAAAGTATATGATGAAGCTGATACTTACCATTTTTCAAATGACCCATAGTCTTGGCTCGCCAATAGATAAGTAAAGCCAAAAGCATTTGACTACTTACGACGACACCACCAACAATATCAATCACAGCGATGAATTGTCTCACCCCAAGAGAAAATATAATCAAAGGTATAACAACTGTAATCAAAAAAGATTTTATATTAGAAATTTTGTAATCCCACACCAAAGAATCTTTGAGAGCAAGCCCTGTCATCAAAAATCCTGTACCCATAGCCAAAATAGCAAACAGATTACCAAATAGATATATCATTGGTCCGACTTTCTGACCCAAAGCAATAGTCGCGAGCTCCGAAGTATTGACCCCAGTCACGCCAAGCACACCGACTACAAACAAAATATAAGCAACGATAACAATAAAACTAGAAATAACAATGGATTTTTTCAAATCTTTGCTTTTGTTTTTTAGTAAGCTATGAGCTTCGGGAATTGCGGTAATACTAGAATAAGCAAAAAGTATGACACCAAAAGGAAAAAAGACATTTTTCAAATCAGTATAAACATAATTTTGATAATCTACATGTGGAGCACTGATCCAAATTATTATTAAAATAATAAATAAAATAGAAATACTCAAAACAAAGTCTATAATTTTTACAACTCGAATTCCTACAAACAATAAAAGAGAGACAATCGCCACAAAAATCATGGACCACATAAATTTGGTTCCACCAAAAAGAGCTGACAGTGCCTCCCCTTCTCCAATCAAATAAATCACGAGTACACCAAAAGACATGAGATAAAATAATAGGGTCATCAAATATTCACCCGGCTTACCCAAATATTTTTTGGCAAGACCTACCAACTGCATATTTTCCCCTGTTTCGTCCGCGACTTGCCCAAGCATCAGATTGAGACCCATGACCAAAATACCCAACAAAACTAAGTAGATTATTCCCACGAATAATCCAGATTTCGAAATAGCGTAAGGCAAACTAAAAATTCCCGCACCTATAGTCGAAGTAGTAATCAAAGCAACGGCTTGAAAAAGAGTAATTTCTTTTTTGAAAATACCATTGTGCTGAATAATCTTTTTTTCTTCTTTTCGTTCTCTATTGAAAAATAAAAACATAACAATATTATTTTACTAACTTAGTATAATGTAAAATCAAAAATCTTTTTACTAACAAGTTTTTCGTAACACATACCCCGTAACGCGTAACAAATTTGCTACATGATACAGGTTATATGTTACGTGATACGCGTTACGTGCCTCGTACTATTTCTTCATCAACTCTTTCACATACTCCACATAACTATTATCTCCATGTTTCTCTGCCATCCAATACCACCACTCTACTCCCCAAAGATAAGCGCGACTGACACCAATTTTTTCAACAAAATCTGTATGTTTTTCTAATCTTTTCAAATTCATAGTTTTATATTGTGCCTCTAACGGTGTTTTGTGAGGGCCTTCACCTGTAAACCAAGGCTCTGCTTGTAACTCTGAGACATACATTCTTTCAAGATGTATACCCATCAATTTTGCCTTGTAACGATAAAAAGACGCTGGTAGCCAATCATAGCTCCAAACAAGACCCTTTGGTGTACGTACTATGCGATAAATAGTAGTCCCAAACAAATCACCTAGTTTACCTGCTTTTTTCCAAAAGCTAAGTTCACCACTGTCAGTAATGATTGTCCAATGTGGTTGATCCAAATAGTTTACCAGCTTCACTTCATCATCAACTAAATTTGCATGAAAATTGGCGCATTCTCCAAAATGAAAAGCTATAAAAGGTTCGTTTTCTACTTGCCAATATTCAAGAGCTGGATTGTCTTTGTATCTTTTTACAGTTGTCTCAATATAATTATTTAGACTTTCTGAAAACTCTTTGTCCCCCAGCTTACTAGCCCAATCTGGAACATAACATTCTGGCCAGCGTGGAGCTTTTTGACCAATTACCAAAGTCACTTTTGCCCCAGCTTTGTTGGCTTCATCCATCATAAAATCTACTTTGCTAAAATCAAAATTATTATTGTCTTTTTCTACATAATTCCAAGCAGCAGCAATTCTAATATATTTTGGTTTAAGTTCTGCCAACATTTTTTTGTAAGTTTCCTTCCATTCTAAACCAAGAAAAGCAGCATGCTCTTCACTAAAAGATATACCATAATCTACAGGATATTTTTTGATACTAGACAACCATAAAAAAGCGTAAAAAATAATAATTACCAAGATGATAAACATAAATAAAAATTTTACAAATTTCATAAATAACTTATAAATTATTTTTAACAATGATCAAACAGGAACACAGATCTAACGAATTAAACGAATAAAAACTGATTTGATTCGTATATTTTGTAAGTATTAATTAAAAATCCATTCAATCCGTGTTCCTATTCAAACTCAAAATACAAAAAACGCTGTACCCAAAACTACTAAACAAATAGCAATAAACTCAACAGCTAATTCTTTTTTGGTAAAATATTCATTGAACTTTTGAGGAGCAAATTTGGTAAAAAACAAAATAAGCACAAACATAAGCACATATTGCACACCAATCATAGCATTGACTACAGTCACACTACCAAGAGCAATAGCATATTGAATACAAATGACACCAATAATAGCCAAGACTTTGTCTAGAATTATCAAAAATGCGGTGTTATTTTTGGTTACATCTTTGTTTTTTGTTTTTTTGAAACTTTTGTAAACTGTTGGTGAAAACAAAGTCAAAATTCCTACCAAGCCGACAAAAGCTTTGGTCCAAACAAGTGTTGACCAAAAAGGATAAATATCATAGAGATACTTGGCCAAGACGTGTGAAATGGCAAAAAATAAACCAGACACAATTGCCCACAAAAATCCGATACTAAAACTTTGTCTCTTTTTGGTCTTTTGTAAAGACAAAAGCAAAGCAGCAAAAACCAAAACGATCACTCCAACTTGACTAAACTGGGTTAGATTTTCTCCCAAAAAAAAGCTGGAAAAAAAATAAACAAAAATAGTCACAAAAGCTCCATTGAAAGGTGAAATATGACTAGTTTCATCTTTTTCTAAAGCCAAAAACAAAGTCCAAAGACCAAAACCAAAAGCAAGACCAGAAATAATAGCAAAAAGCCAATCTATACCTTGAAAAAGCCCCCAACCTACAAAAGGCAAAGCAAGCAAAGCAGCACTCATGTAAATAGTGGAATAAAAAGTATAGATAATCGGCTTGCCCAATTTGTCACTCACTATCACTTTGTCCAACATAAAGACAACAGCGAAACTGATGTAACCAATGAGAGCAATGAGGAACCAGAACATAAGAAATAATTTAGGAATTTTGAAATTTTAAATTTTAATTTATCCGTCCGCCCAATCGGCGGAGTGGAAACAATTTTCAATTTTTAAATTATTTAATTTTAAAATAAACATACTTATACTTTTAGATGATTTTTTTATAAATATTAATTTAAAATTTAAAATTCCTAAATTCCAAAATTAAAAAAGGTGCATATCCTCTATCTCACTTCTCTTACCTTTCAAAACTATTTCTTCCACATGGTAAGCACCATTGCGAGGAGCATTTAGAAAACCGTTCATAGCAGCATCTGCCAACCAACCAGAAGCCAACCAGTCCTTGAGCCATTCATTGGTAAATTTTGGATCTTCTTGGACAACACCAGCACCAATAGAAGTCAACCACTTTTTATTGAAATCTTCTTGTGAACCAACAGTAGGCGCAATAATAATAGGTAATCCCAAACCAGCATAAAATGACAATTCACTTGGTTTAGTCCACAAAATATCAGTAGTCTGCAATACTTCATTGAATTGTTTGAAATAATCAAATTTTGATTGAGCAGAATATATCAAAAAAATATTTTTATTGATATGACTAGTCAAATTCAAATCTTCCAAAATAGCTTGATAATAACGAAAAACATCGTTTTTTATACCAGCTACCAAGTTCAAGCGAATTTTACCTTTGACAATTTCTTCTCTAAGACTACTAGCAATTTCAGCACCAAGTTCACGCTGAGCTCCAGCACCACCGACAGCAAAAGTCAAAGTCAAAGGATGATCAGATTCATTACATCTATCACAAATTTTCTTACCAAAAAACTTTTCCATAGTATATTTGTATTTACTACGGTAAAGACCTTCTGGATCAAGATTAAAAATACGAGAAGCTAGATTTTTTTTCAAAATATCTAAGTTTTTATCACCAATATTTTCTTTTGGCAAAGGAAAACCAGTAATAAATATTTTATGTTCACGCACACCATAAGATTCTAGTCTTTTTTTGACACGTCTATTTGGCACAAGATAATTTATACGACTTCTCTTAGGATCAAGAGGAGCCCAAGCACGACTAATATCTGTATCTGTACAAATACAATAAATATCACCTTTATAATCATGTTCTTCAGCAAAAAAAGCCGTAGTAAAAAAAGAAGTAATATATGGTAAATGTTCTAATTTGTTTAATTTGTTTATCAAATCTTTGCCCCAACCTTTTTTTATCATGCCATAAATTTCTTTTACTTGCAGAGTTGGGCGAGACAAATCACGATAAGGATAAAAAGGTTCTATCCGCTGAACATAGTCCATTAAACCAAAAATATAATTACCGACTAATGGCAAATGCTTTAGACGCGAAATTTTTTCATAAATTTTTCTACCACCTTCCCATTTGAATTGGTCTGACTTAGTAATACCACCATATTTGTTAGCATTGATAATACCATATTCATCCATAGACATACCTGGTACAGATTGAGCAATTTCATGAAGAGGATGAACGGCCCTTTGATGACCATAACCCATGTCTACAGTAACGATATAGGCTTTATCAAAAATTTTTTTTTCAAGCATAAAAAAAATTATCTCTTTAATCGAGATAATTATAACATATAATGTTACAAAGTACAAAAAAAACTAGAACAAAAATAAATACAACAAAATTATCAAAATTTTCTTTCACTCACAAAATTCCTGTGTTAATCTGCGTCTCATTTTAAAAATCAAAATCACCAAAATTAAAATATTTTACCTTTGGCTTATCTAAATATTCCAAATATTTAATATCTGAAACATTTATTTTGCCAACATACAAATCCTTTAGACGTTGTTCAGTATCTTCTGACAAATAATCAGAAACTTTGAAATAACCACGTAAATAAATAGCATCTCTAGTAGATCCACCTGGCAAAGAAGTATCAGACATACCACGTTTGGCACGCAAACAAGCGTCCCAAGCTTTTTGATTTTTTAGACCATACTCTTTTTTTAAAAAATGAAACAAATCAACAAAAGACATGGTCTGAGCATGATAAATGGCAATCACTAAATAAGCTGGCCAAACATCTTTCATCCCCATATTTAAACATATCTTTTTTTGATTATAGATAGCCAAACCTTCTTCTGTTTCCAGATAATTGGCAGTACCTCTTTTGAATATTTTGTAATCTTGCAAAGCACCATTGGCATAACGATAAACATGTGTACCAATCTCATGCACCAAAAGAGCTTTTAGTTTGTTGGTACTACGTCTTGATTTTTTGTTTATATAAATAACTTTTTTGTAAGGATCAACAGATATAGTTTTTGCAATCTCTGAAACTTTTACTTTCCAGCCAACCAATCTACTTTTGTCTAAAAAGTATTCAAAATGTTTGATAATTGATTTAGAAGCCAAAATTTTACTAGTATCTTCTTTAATAGGATTATCCTTTATATATTGTTTAGCTTTTTCAAAAAGTTCATCATCCACATTACCATATAATTCTTGAGCAGATTCACTATAATCACTAGTTCCAACAGAATCCAAAAATTGTATTTTGGAAATAATTTCGTTTATTTTTTTGATAAACAAAGGATAAAGAGAATGATTAATATTTTTTGGCAAAGAGCTTATATCACGCAAAAAAGCTGTGAAATTGATATCCGGTTTTTTATAAATAAAATTAGGAGAAAAATCTTTGCTAGCCATAAATTTTTCCTTTTCTTCTGTAAGATTCAAAGGCTTTATGTGTGACAACATTTTTAATTGTTTATCAATAATTGATAACTTTTTATCAATATTTTTGATAATTTTTTCACTAATAGTCATACTGGCAGGCAATCTTTTGTCAGTTTCTTCTTTAAGATTTACATCAATCAAAAAATTATTCAAAGTCTTGCCACCAATTATTACTTTGTAAAGGCTAGATGATAAATCTGTTTTTTTGAAAGGAAAACGTACACGCTCACCTCTCAATAATACATCTGAATAACGTTTTAGTTTATCAATACCTGGCAAAGATTCATCAAACAAAACAACATCACTATGAGGATCTATTTTTGTCAAAACAGAAGTATTTGGTGTATTCAAAATATTTATTTCTTCAAAAAGACCAATTATTTTTTTCTCAGTCTTTGTCTTTGTTTTCTTTTCTATCTTTTTTGGTAAAGCACTAAAAAGAGCTTTACTAACTTCTACACCTTTTTCAGGACTTGAAACTTTCAAATCTTCTACTTTTTCCAGACGATGCTTCAAAGGAATTTGATTGGCAATTTGGATACCCAAACCAGCCCGAGCATTTAATTCCAAAATTTTTATACCTGTTTTTGTCAAAACCAAATCAACAGCCAAAAATTTTACCTGACTAGCTTGTTGAGCCTTGGCCGCTGTAGTCAAAATTTCATCCCACATAGGCAATTGAATACTTTTCACTTTTTCTCCATTTGGCAACTTTCTTACAAATTTGTCGTGATGAACTGCAAAATTTGCTTTACCATTGGAAATATTTATACCCACACCAACACCACCAAGATGCAAATTTGCTTTTCCTCTAGATTCAAAAGTTGGTAAACGTAACATCGCCATGACAGGTACATAATTGAAAACAATAACACGAATATCTGGCAAACCAACTTCGGTAAAAGATAATAAATCTTTATGTGGCAAAAGCATTTCTTCCAAAATCACTTGATCAGATAAACCAGAAATAGCATATTTACCATCCAATATAGAGATCATATGCAAATACAAATCATGCCAACCATAAACAACTCCTGTAACATCTTTGAAAATCAAATTCTTATGCTCTTTTATAACAATGATCCCCTCTCCACCAAAACCATGATTTGGCTTGATTACAAAACTTTGTGGTAAACTTTTTGGATTGATATCTGATAATTCTTTATGCCTTTTGATAGTATTATAAATTTTTGCAACACCCATACCACGAGTCATCAAATAATTTTTGGTATAAATTTTGTCGTCAGCAAATTTTTTGCTTTGTTTGGTATTATAACGACCGACGTAATGCAAATTACGAGCGTTCATTCCCAAAATAGCATTTGCTCTTTCAAAAAATTTCATAATTATTCTTCTTCACCTATATGACTTAAAAAGAGACTTCTAAATCTAATATATTCACTAATACGTAAACCTGTAAATTTACCAAGTAGCAAAGTAAGCAGGATAGGAAAAATTACTATCTCTGGCCAAGAGATAAGTAAGTTATCAAAGAAAGACCAAATCATAAAATAATATAACACCATCACTACCAACAAAGTCTCGAGAACACCTAAAACAGCAGACTTCATTCCTGTTTCAGATTTGGCTTCCATAAACTTTTCTGACAAAGTTGTCATGACAAGCATTGGAAAAATTGCCCCAGTAAGAGATAAAGCTAAATTAAACTTCAAAATTAAGGCTATCAAAAACAAAAAAGAAATAGAAATAAAAGATAAATTCAAAGCAACTTTTGACAAATGTAATATTTCTATTTTGTCTGAAAAATATTTGATAAATTGACTAACAGTAACTGCCAAGAAAAATGTCATCAATCCCAAAGGTAACCCTAAAATATAAAAAGCAATAGTAACAATGATTGGAGTAAACAATCCAAAAGTATTAATACCAACAACATTTCTAAAAAATATAATAATAAAAGATAAAAAAGGTATTATTAAAATAAGATAAACACTATCAGAAGGGACACCCCTTTCAATAAAATAATTTACCAAAGTAGATAAAACATACCAATAATTTTTGCTACTATTATTGTCAACATGTCTAAATTCAATACTACGACCAAACAAAGAAGTTTCAATATCCTCTATTTTTTTGATACTCAAGACAGGTCCCAAAGCTTCGGGTCTAGTCAAAAGAATATATTTAGGATTTATAATTTTATAATTTTGATAAACACCATGAGTTACAACATCAATATTACCTTCAGTAAGAACTACAAAAAATTTATTTTTTATTAATTCTTTATCTTCATTATTTAAAGACTGAAAATATTGTGTAAAAGCTTGTAAAGAACGTAATGACTTAGTATGAAACAAAACTATATCAGAATTTTTTACATATTGACTACGTTCGCTAATAAGTTTTACAATAGACTCTTCTGATAAAAAACTTTCTTCTTTGATATTAGGTGACAAAATATCTAAAGCTACACCTTGGCTTTTTGCTTGATCGACTATCAAATCAATCTCAGTCTGACTTCTTTCATCAACTATCATTATAGCTCTAGTATCATATACAAAGACATCTTTATTTGTCGCTAAATTTTGTCTAATACCAGAATTATCAATATAAGAAATTACTAATTCTACATTATAAGTTCCAGTTTTTGCATAATCATGAACAACTTCATCACCATATTCACTTTTTTCATCACCAAATTTCCAATAGACTGTTTTACTAACAATGTTCTCTGGCAATACTGATTTACTAGAATCAAAAATTATTTTTTTGCCTACTTGAACATAATTTTCTGAAAAAATCACCGGAGAATAAGCTACAACATTACTAGAGACTTCCTCAACACTGGCAAAAACAAAAGAAGGCACAAGAAAAGAAAATACTATTGCAAAAAATAAACTAATTTTTTTTATCATATATTATAAAATTTTATACTAATGATGTATAAATAATGTAAGATACTAAAATACATCCAATATCTTAAGCCAAAGTATAGCAAAAAAAACAAAAAAAATCAAATAAAAAAAGTCTAAAATTAGACTCTTTTTTAGAACAAAAAACAAGTATTTATTTGCCTGATAACTTGTCATTTACTTTTTTTACCACATCATCCATATTCATAGCACCTTTGATGATATAATCGTGAACCCCTTGCTCCACAATTTTTGAAATACTCTCGGCTTCCACAACTCCTGTCAACATCAAAATAGGTACGGCCTTACCCCACTCACCACTCTGACGAATCTGGGTAATCATCTCAATACCTGTTACTTTTGGCATCATAATATCTGATAAAATAAAATCAGGATGTTCATCCAAAGCTATTTTCAAACCCTCTTCACCATCGGAAGCTTCAAAAACTTTAAAATTTTCCATTTTGAACCTAGCGACCAAAGCCATCAACTCTAATTTTTCATCCTCCACTATAAGAATTTTTTTTACCATATTTTTTATGTTTAATATATATATATTTAGCTAATTACGTTAGTTTCAAAAGGAATTGCAAAGTAAAAAGTACTACCACTACCCTCTTTGGAAAAAACACCGACAATACCATCATGAGCTTCTACGATACCTTTGACAATAGAAAGACCCAAACCAGTACCTTTGTGTTCACTACGAACAGAAGCTTCTAGTTGTTTGAATTTATTAAATAAATTTTTAATATCATCCTCAGCAATACCAAAGGCACTATCAGTGACAGCTATAAAAAGAGAACTAGACAAATTAGTAAATTCTTCTTTGTCTTTGTCAATAAACCAAGAAAAATTATTTTCTTGACCTTCTTTGACAATACTCTCACCTTTATTATGTGACATCACTTGTACTGTAACACTACCACCTTCTTTGGTAAATTTTATAGCATTGGATAAAAGATTTATCAAAGATTGTCCTATTCTATTTTTGTCTAAAAATACTTTCTCAGGAACATTTTTGGCAATAGATACTTTCAAATCAATTTTATTTTCTTTGGCCAAAGTACTGAGTATTTCCACGTTTGTTTTCAAAAAATCTTTTATTGGCAAAACTTCTTTATGAATTTCAAATTTACCAGCACTAATCTTGGAAACATCCAACAAATCATTTACCAGATCAAGCATACGAGAAGAACTTTCTAACAATACAGTAGCATACTCCGCATCTTTTTTGGCACGTTTTTTCTTTTTGTTTTCCAAAATCATTACTTCTGAAATACCTTTGATACCTGTCAAAGGTGAACGTAATTCATGAACCATCATGGAAGTAAAATCCTCACGCATTTTTTCTAATTCTTTTTCTTTACTAATATCATAAAAAATAACAACACCTCCAATGATATCACCTTTGTTGATACCAGAATTTACTTTTACAGGTGAAACCAAAATATGGAAATATCTATTATCCAACAAAACTTCTGTTACTGGCAAAATTTTGTCCAACTTTACACTTTCTTCAAGTTTGCCACGAATATCAAATTTACCTTCCAAATTGTCTATAAAATCAAAAATTGTTATTTCTTCTTTTTCAATATGCAAAATCTGTTTCATGGCAGGATTAGCCACAAGAATACGATAATCATTGTCTGTCATTACTACACCTTCAGACATACTTTCTACCATAGCACTCAACTTCTTTTGTTCATTACTAATGACATCTTGTAGTCGAGTAACAGCTTCAGACGCTTGTCTAGTTATTTTGTAAAGAATTGTAGTTTCTTCTTCTTTGTAAAGACCAGGGTTACTATGAGCTACTGTCAAAACACCTACTACTTTTTCACCAATAACAAGCGGAATATTGAAAAAAGATTGCACAGGAGATTCAATTTCATCAATAATGACAGCTCCGGTCAAAACTTCTTCTACTTGACTTTCACTAAATTCTTTGTTCAAAAGAGCACTAAGAGACTTAAGCATTCTTGTTTTTATATCTTTTATAAATTTTCTAGAAACAGATTCTTCCAAATGAATTTTGAAAATAACTTTTTCTGGTTGTAAAAGCATGTACGATACTACTTGATATTCAATAAACTGATGCAATGAGCCTGTAATGATATCAATAATATTTTGAACATTCAAAGAGTAGCCAATACGCTCACCCAATTCTTTCAAAATAGCCAGCTCATACATTTTTCTTTGCATGTTTTTTCGTTCTTCTTCCAATTTTTTTTTCAATTTCAAACTACGTCGATAAAAAAATATACCGAGTACAAAAACCACGATAGAAACCAAAACAAAGAAAATTAAAACAAATTCCATAATTTATTATTGAGCCATTTTTTTAGCTTCATTAGTAGCGTAATTCAAAACTTTGACAGCCATAATAAAATTGATAAACCAAACAACAAATACTGGAATAACTACATAAAGAGCTGCCTTTAAACTACAATATAAGAAAAAAGTTGAGACAATTCCCAAACTATACATTTCTATCAACATTGTATAAACCAAAGTTTTACTAATTTTTCCGATCAAAGAACCTTTGACCATACCATAAACTCCTTTGCCTTTGATAAAAATAAAAACACTACCTGCGACCAAAATTGGCCAACCTACAAACAAAATTACATTTCTCATAATTTCTAACATATTAGTTAATAAGTTATTTGGTTAATAATACTATCGGATACGAAATACGAACTTTACGAAAGTACGAAATTTTCGTATGTTCGTACCTTTCGTATTTCGTATCCATTTAAGAGTAGTTTTTTATAAAGAATTATTCTTTCTTTAAACCTGGATATTTAGCAAAAATTGAGCCAAGAGCATTTTTGACAATCAAACCTGACAAATTGACATACTCGTCCACAAGAGCTTGTATAGCAGCTTCTGGGTCGCCACTGATTGAAGTTACTTGACCATCAGCAGATAGTTCTAAAGCTTTGACATTACGAGCTTTGAGTATGGCAATGTCTGGTCCCAAAATTACAGCTTGTTTGGCAATAATTTCTGAAATTAGAGATTTGTATTGTTCCATGTCTCCCATATATTTATAAGTTAAATTAGTAATGTTTATATTATACACAATTTTGCTCAAGAAAACAAAAAAACGGTGTATATTTACCGTTTTAATGAACTAGTCACTAATTATGATTTATAAACAAAATCTCCATTTATTTTTAAAAGTATAGATAACAATTTTTTTAGTCATCATTCCACGTTCCTCTTTCCACCGTTCCCCTTTCCACATTACTCACTTCTAAGCG
>Ga0208373_1002255_pt1 | contig 21981 bp, 11 predicted proteins | sample RifOxyC2_FD_184036 | JGI IMG/M metagenome (GOLD analysis project Ga0208373, IMG submission 184036) | Soil microbial communities from Rifle, Colorado - Rifle Oxygen_injection C2 (SPAdes) | ecosystem: Environmental > Terrestrial > Deep subsurface > Rock core/Sediment | place: Rifle, Colorado... | reverse complement strand
CACAACCAGTGCGGCCGCGTCTTCAGGAGCGGTACAGAAAGAGTATGCATACCCCGTCCCGTTCACTGGCGACAAAAATGCCAGGGTTACGTTTGCTAATCTAAAGGCCGACGAAACCAGCAAAATAGAAATTTATTCATTGGATGGCAATCTTATATATGAAAAGGAAGTTGCCGCCCCCTATTACAGTTTTGTGCCTTCGGATTTCGCCTCGGGAACTTATGTTTATCACATAAAGACGTCAAAAGGCGTTACAACCGGCAAGATTGTCATAATAAAATAAGCAAAAATAGACAGCTTGTGAAGATATTGTAAAAAAACCCGCGCTTAAACCGAGCCCGGGTTTTTTTATGGCGGACAGGAGGTAGAATGAAAAAAGTACTCGTTGTTCTGGCAGTTATCCTGTGTAGTGTTCCGCTGGGCGCGTATGAACGCACGGAAATGCTTATCGGCGATAAAATCGAAAGCGGCGGTTTTTTTGCGCCTGCGGCGCGCTATACTCAGGTTGATGGAAAATGGGGGCTGATGTTCGGCGGCCGTGGCGGATGGATAATCAATCATTCTTTTATCCTGGGTGCCGCGGGATACAGGCTTAGCGAAAATAACATTAAATCTGATATTGCCGATTCATCGGGCGCCATGCGGGCGTACAGCCTTTCTTACGGTGGCCTTGAAATGGAATATGTTGTAGAACCCGACGACCTTGTGCATATCGGGTTCGGAGCGCTTTTAGGTGGTGGCAACGCGGGGTTTTCAGGCGGGGAGTCCGACTCATTTTTCGTCATCGAGCCGGGCTTGAACATCGAACTTAACGTTTCCAGGCATTTCAGGATAAATCTCGGCGCCGCCTGGCGTCTGGTCTCCGGCATCGATACTCAAAATCTTTCCAACGAAAAAATAAACGGGCCAGGCATATCCCTGGCATTCAAATCAGGCATATTTTAGCCCCGGCGTAGAGTTACCTTAAAAGGGCAATCTTGCCTGTAAATGATAGTGATTGGTTGTCGAGCGATTTTACGTGGTAGATATATATCCCGCTTGCGGGTATGTTCCCATCATCGCAGAGAGCTTGCCAGCGGTAAGAGCCGGTCGCGGTCGTTATTTCAATTGAAGCCACGACATCGCCTGCTATGGTATAGATTGACAACTTGCAGTGTTCAGGAAGCCCGGAGAAAGTGATGCTGTTGTCGTTTTCCGCCAGCCGGCACGGATTCGGCCATGCGTAAACCGCAAGCGTTGCCGATGTGTAGCCGCCTTCAGGTGAGCAGTAGAAGTTCCCGTTTGATATATCCGCATCGAGCGGGTTGTATTCCGCACTTGAAACCGTAAAGACGTATCCGCCTTTGCTGCACGTAACGGTATAGGTGCTGCGCGCGAGCAGGTTGAATTCGTAGTGTCCGTCGCTTGCCGTATTGTAAATACCGGCAACGTTGCCGTTAGAATCGCTAAGGGTTACTTCGGCGGATGGTATACCCCTGCCACTGTAATCCCGTACGTAACCCGCAAGCGTGTAGTTGCAGTGTTCCCTGAAAAAATCCCAAATAACATTATTGGCCGATATGTCGTAGCAGGTCTTTCCTATCAAAGATTCTGCCATGTACTCAAAGCCGGACGGCCATGTGTGTCCCCCGCCCTGTATACCGCATAATACCACGTCGGCGCCCGCGGGGCTTGAATATACTTCTTTCCATGCCCTTGTTTCGTCCGCGGGATATTGATCATCAAACCATGTTATGTCCGGTTCCGTGTCGCAGTTGTTATGCTCCGCCCAGTATTTGATGGTGCCGGTGGTGGAAATCACCTCGTTTCCAAAAGTTATAGGCCCTCCAGTATACGGGCTGCTGGGGTCCGTGGTTCCGTTTATGATTAACAGCGGCACGGGTTTATGATCCGCCGGATACGTATAAAATGGCATAGCTAAATTTGCGCCGGCAACGGGCGCAAATGCCGCGATTTTGTCCGGCAATTCGAATGCAAGCCGTATGGTCATCTTGGCGCCGTTCGACATGCCGCAACAGAATATGCGTTTATCGTCAATGTTGTGGGAAGATTTCAATGAGTCGATAAGCTGCGATATGAATCCCGTATCATCCGACGTCCAGTCAGTGTTCCGGCCGTCGTTCCATCTTCGCAGTATACCGTCGGGATAGACAGCTATAAAACGCTCGCTGTCGGAAAGTGCGTTAAATCCGCCAAGGGTAAGCTGCTCCATGTTGACGCCCTGGCCGGTATAGCCGTGCAGTAATATCACAAGCGGTAATTTTTTTTCGGCAGAAAAATCCTCAGGCACGTGAATGCGGTATGTTCGTGCCGTGCCGTCAACGTCAATAGATCCGATTTCATCGCGGCCGATGTGTATCCCGACAAAATTTTTGCCCGCAATGTCCGTTGATACCAATATCGCATAGCTTTCCGCCGGCAGAAAACTGCAGAGCGGTTTCGACGGGGTTAGTGTATATATGGCGGGGGTTGTAAGGCCGCCGAACTCATAGTATCCCGCCGCATTCGTGGTGGAGTAAGCGATTGCAAGCTGGTTGATGGCAATCGTTACGCAGGCATCCGGGACGGGCGTTCCATTGTGGTCAACGACGGTGCCGGAAATAATGTAAGCGCGCGCGGAAAGCCCGCAAAACAATATCATGGAAAATGTTGATATTATAAATTTAAGCACGAATAAATTATATTATAAAACGCCATATTATTCAATCGCGCCGGCACGCTTTTTTTCGGCGCGCAAATGTTTTCCGTCGGAAAAATATCGCTTGACAAGCGCGGCACCGTGTGCTATAATAAGCAACGCAACGGAGCAAAACGGAGCAAAAAATATTTTTTAAAAGTACTTGACAAATATTTTGAGTTGTGATATACTTAACAAATCGATATGCAAAATGTTTCCGGAAGTATTGACAAAATGTTTCCGGAGTGATATAATAAGCAATACAAAAAAAGAAAGGAGGGAGGCAGTTTCCCGTACGGTCGCGGAAAGTTGGAAAACGCCTACCTTGAGCTGCAGCAAACAAAGCTCCTTGTACCTCCTCGTAAGCAAACCTTTAGTTCTGTAAAAAACTTTTTCTAAGTACTTGACAAATTTTCTGCACTTTGCTATTATGGTGCCTCGTTGTTAAAAAGCAAGTAAAGTGCGCAGCGATATTTTTTTCTCCAAAAAACCGGAGAATGAGTTCTTTGAAATGTTGTGCGAGATAATGTCTGAAAGCAGATATATCTTATTTATAGCGCGCGCAGGTAAACGCCCCGATAAGGGGCAAAACCAAGGGCCATATCAATTCAATTGGTAATATAAGTATAGAGCAAACACCAAACCTCTATAAATTTATTTATGGAGAGTTTGATCCTGGCTCAGAGTGAACGCTGGCGGCGTGCCTAACACATGCAAGTCGAGCGAGGTTTAACAGAACACCGTTAGATCTAGCGGCAGACGGGTGAGTAACACGTAAGAAACCTCCCCTGAAATGGAGAATACCCCCGAGAAATCGGGGCTAATGCTGCATAAGACCACATTCCGGCATCGGAAAGGGGTCAAAGGCCCGCAAGGGTCGTTTCAGGATGGTCTTGCGATCTATCAGCTAGTTGGTGAGGTAACGGCTCACCAAGGCAGTGACGGATAGCCGGCCTGAAAGGGCGATCGGCCACACTGGAACTGAGACACGGTCCAGACTCCTACGGGAGGCAGCAGTGGGGAATTTTGGACAATGGGCGAAAGCCTGATCCAGCAACGCCGCGTGGAGGATGAAGGTCTTCGGATTGTAAACTCCTTTTGGAGGGAACGAAAAAAATGACGGTACCCTCAGAAAAAGCCACGGCTAACTACGTGCCAGCAGCCGCGGTAATACGTAGGTGGCGAGCGTTACTCGGAATTACTAGGCGTAAAGCGCATGTAGGTGGTTGGATAAGTCTGTAGTGAAATTTCCCGGCTTAACCGGGAAGGGTCTACAGATACTGTCTGACTTGAGTGTGGTAGGGGGAGACGGAATTCCAGGTGTAGCGGTGAAATGCGTAGATATCTGGAGGAACACCAATGGCGAAAGCAGTCTCCTGGACCAATACTGACACTGAGGTGCGAAAGCTAGGGGAGCAAACAGGATTAGATACCCTGGTAGTCCTAGCTGTAAACTATGTTCACTAGATGTGGGAGGTATCGACCCCTTCCGCGTCGACGCTAACGCATTAAGTGAACCGCCTGGGGAGTACGGCCGCAAGGTTGAAACTCAAAGGAATTGACGGGGGCCCGCACAAGCGGTGGAGCATGTGGTTTAATTCGACGCAACGCGAAGAACCTTACCTGGGCTTGAAGTTCTAGTGGTAGGATCTGGAAACAGAAACGACCCGCAAGGGAGCTAGGAGAGGTGCTGCATGGCTGTCGTCAGCTCGTGTCGTGAGATGTTGGGTTAAGTCCCGCAACGAGCGCAACCCCTATTTCATGTTGCTCCGGAGGACACTTCGGAGCTCTCTTGAGAAACTGCCATCGATAAGATGGAGGAAGGTGGGGATGACGTCAAGTCATCATGGCCTTTATGTCCAGGGCTACACACGTGCTACAATGGCCGGTATAGCGGGATGCGAGACCGTAAGGTGGAGCAAATCCCTGAAAGCCGGCCCCAGTTCAGATTGTGGGCTGCAATTCGCCCACATGAAGGTGGAATCGCTAGTAATCGCAGATCAGCAGGCTGCGGTGAATACGTTCCCGGGCCTTGTACACACCGCCCGTCACACCACGAAAGCCAGTGGTAACAGAAATCGCTGTGCTAACCCGCAAGGGAGGCAGGCGCTCAAGTTACGATTGGTGATTGGGGTGAAGTCGTAACAAGGTAGCCGTACGAGAACGTGCGGCTGGATCACCTCCTTTCTAAGGAGTAAACATACGTGTCTTCGTGACACGGGATGTTAATGGTCGGAACCTTTGAAATCTCCGTGCGAGCGCAAGCTCGTCGGGGCGTTTATCTGCCCGCGTCTCATATCCGCTTTTTCGGCGGATAACCTGATGTAACAATCACCTCATATCATCTTAGAGGGAGGCTGTTCCGCGACACCGGAGCGCCGTAGGACAAGATATCGTAAAGATATTTTTTCTTTTTGCTCATTTAAATTATAAAAGACATAGGGTATAGGATTCCCTGGCTAACCGGGCCTATAGCTCAGTTAGTTAGAGCGCACCCCTGATAAGGGTGAGGTCTGTGGTGCAAGTCCACATAGGCCCACTTTTTAAGGGGATATAGCTCAGCTGGGAGAGCACCTGCTTTGCAAGCAGGGGGTCGCGAGTTCGAATCTCGCTATCTCCACCAAGTTAATCTCAAATTTGAGATCTCAAATCTCAGATTTAAGTATAGTAGAGAAGTTCTTTGAAATGCCGTTTTAATAGCAGTAGGTTAATATGACGTATGAACAAAGTCGTAAAAACATATAATAGTGAGGCCAGGCAGTACATTATTATGTGGGATTAAGTAATATGGCCAAGCTACTAAGGGCACATGGTGAATGCCTTGGCCGAGACTGTCTATGAAGGACGTGGTAAGCTGCGATAAGCGTCGGGGAGGTGCAAACAACCTTTGATCCGGCGATTTCCGAATGGGGCAACCCTTTGTCGAGTGATCGGCAAAATCCTGCAGCGTTAGTTGCAGGAAGACAACCCGGGGAAGTGAAACATCTCAGTACCCGGAGGAAAAGAAATCAACCGATATTCCGAAAGTAGTGGCGAGCGAAATCGGAACAGCCTAAACCGTCGTGCTTGCACGGCGGGGTTGCAGGACCGCGTGAGTAGAGTTACCAATCAGAGTGTTAGTTGAACAGCCTGGAACGGCTGATCAAAGAAGGTGAGAATCCTGTAGACGAAAACACATCTGACTCGAAGCGAGTTCCTAAGTACCGCCGGACACGTGAAATCCGGTGGGAATCCAGGGAGACCACTCTCTAAGGCTAAATACAAGTCTCGGACCGATAGTGAACCAGTACCGCGAGGGAAAGGCGAAAAGAACCTCTGACGAGGAGTGAAATAGAACCTGAAACCGTGTGCTTACAAGCAGTTCGAGCCCTATGCCCTTTGAGCAATCTTAGGGAATGGGTGAGAGCGTGCCTGTTGAAGAATGATCCGGCGAGTTACTTGGTGGATGCAAGGCTAAGTCGTTATTTAACGATAACGATGGAGCCGTAGCGAAGGCGAGTCCGAATAGGGCGAATAGTATCCATCAGTAGACCCGAAGCCAAGTGATCTAACCCTGAACAGAGTGAAGTCCCCTTAAACGGGGACGGAGGCTCGAAGCGTTAACCGTTGAAAAGGTTCTGCATGAGTTGGGGTTAGGGGTGAAAGGCTAATCGAACTTGGTGATAGCTGGTTCTCCCCGAAATAGCTTTAGGGCTAGCCTGGTAACTTAAGAGTGGGAGGTAGAGCACTGGATAGTGTAGGGGTTGTAACCCAACTTCCGAAGCTAACCAAACTCCGAATGCCCATTTGTATGTTACTGGAGTCAGTGCGCGAGGGATAAGCTTCGTGCGCAAGAGGGAAACAGCCCAGACCATCGATCTAGGTCCCAAAATCTATGCTAAGTGGTAAAGGATGTGGAATTTCTCAGACAGCTAGGAGGTTGGCTTAGAAGCAGCAATCCTTTAAAGAGTGCGTAACAGCTCACTAGTCAAGCGATTCTGCGCCGAAAATGTACGGGGCTCAAGCATAGTACCGCAATCGTGGATTTAATGATAGTTTACTACCATTAAGTGGTAGGGGAGCGTTCCCGCGGCAGTAAAGGTATACCGTAAGGAGTACTGAAGCTGCGGGAAGTGAGGATGTCGGAATAAGTAGCGATAAACAAGGTGAGAATCCTTGTCTCCGAAAACCTAAGGTTTCCTTGAGTAAAGTTCGTCTGCTCAGGGTCAGTCGGTCCTAAGTCGAGGCCGAAAGGCGTAGATGAAGGGTATCCGGTTAATATTCCGGAACTACTTTTGGTGCGTTAAATGTCGTCAGCGACGCTTTTCAGTAGATCATCCTACGATTGGAAGTGTAGGTTGCATCATCCGCAAGGGTGATACAGGATTTTGCAGCAATGCGAGAGAACTGATTGTATGGGGAGCCAAGAAAAACCTGATGGCCTGTGCCGAAAGTACCCGTACCGCAAACGGACACACGTAGGTGGGGTGAAAATCCTAAGGAGCGCGAGATAACTTTCGTTTAGGAACTAGGCAAAATAGCCCCGTAACTTCGGAAGAAGGGGTGCCCTTAGAGTGATCTAAGGGTCGCAGTGAATGGGCTCTCGTGACTGTTTAACAAAAACACAGGACTCTGCTGAAATCGCAAGATGAAGTATAGGGTCTGACGCCTGCCCGGTGCTGGAAGGTCAAAGGGAAGTGTTAGCCGCAAGGCGAAGCACCGATCTCAAGCCCCAGTAAACGGCGGCCGTAACTATAACGGTCCTAAGGTAGCGAAATTCCTTGTCGGGTAAGTTCCGACCTGCACGAATGGCGTAACAAAGAGAGCGCTGTCTCAACGAAAGACTCGGCGAAATTGTGGTATCCGTGAAGACGCGGATTACCTGCGGTTAGACGAAAAGACCCCGTGGAGCTTTACTGTATCTTAACTTTGAATTACCGAATTTGATGCGTAGAATAGGTGGGACCCTTTGAAACCAGGCCTGTGGGCTTGGTGGAGGGACAATGTGAAATACCACCCTTCTGATTCTGTGGTTCTAATTCCCTGGTCTGAATCGACCGGGAGGACAGAGTTAGGTGGGCAGTTTAACTGGGGCGGTTGCCTCCTAAAAGGTAACGGAGGCGTTCCAAGGTACCCTCAGGGCCAATAGAAATGGCCTATCGAGTGCAAGGGCATAAGGGTGCTTAACTGCGAGACTCACAAGTCAAGCAGGTGCGAAAGCAGGACCTAGTGATCCGGCGGTTTCAGAGTGGAATTGCCGTCGCTCAACGGATAAAAGCTACCCCGGGGATAACAGGCTTATTTCCTCCAAGAGTCCACATCGACGAGGAAGTTTGGCACCTCGATGTCGGCTCATCCCATCCTGGGGCTGTAGCAGGTCCCAAGGGTTTGGCTGTTCGCCAATTAAAGGGGTACGTGAGCTGGGTTCAGTACGTCGTGAGACAGTACGGTCTCTATCTACCGTGGGCGCAGGAAACTTGAGGGGATTTGTCCTTAGTACGAGAGGACCGGGATGAACGCACCTCTGGTGTGCCGGTTGTTCCGCCAGGAGCATAGCCGGGTAGCCATATGCGGACAAGATAAACGCTGAAAGCATCTAAGCGTGAAACTTACCCCAAGATTAGGTTTCCCTAAAGGTCACCCATAGACTATGGGTTTGATAGGATAGAAGTGGAAGTGCGGTAACGCATGGAGCTAACTATTACTAATCGACCGTTTGGCTTGGCCATATTTTTTAATCCAGCAGTATAGATCTTTGTACAACGCATGTTAACCGAAACTATTAAAACAGCATAAATTTTAAATTATTCCCGGTGGTTTTTCCGGCAGGGTCACACCCGATCCCATTCCGAACTCGGAAGTTAAGCCTGCCAGGGCCGATGGTACTAGTACCGCAGGGTTCTGGAAGAGTAGGTCGCCGCCGGGGTTAAATTTTATATGATAAACAGAAAAGTATTTATCATTGTTCTTGTAACATTCATTTCATGTTCCTTGAATTATGCTTCTGAAATGATGATTCCCTCAACGCAGATCAGCGCGGGCCGCGGACTCGTCAACTTGTATTTCTCCAGGCAGTCGGAAGATTTAAGCTTCCGGGTTTCCAGCCGGGACGAGATAAGAGTCGGGGCTTCAAGTTATTTAAGCGATGTATCAAACGATGTCAAGGCCCCTGGCCTTTCAAACAGCGTTGTCGCCAAATACCTTGCTAAACCCGGAGAAGGCTTAGGTTACTGGCTAAAAGCGGGCGGCGGATATTATGAGCTTGAGTTTCCTTCATCCGACGCGAAAAATAAATTAAGCGCGCGCGAGCCGGGGATAATCTTAGGAGCGGGAATGAGAAAATCGCTTTTTCCCGACACAATAGTTTCACCGGCCGTATCGGCTGAGCTTGGTTTTGATTACAGTTCATACGCTCTGAAGGTTTTCAGGGCGGGAGACGAAGCTCCCAGTTCAGTTGATGACAATTTACAGCTGGCAAGGCTTCAGGCCGCGGTGTCAATAAGCAAAAAGTTCGGCAGAACCGAATTCTACGGAGGGCTTAAGCTTTTCCGGGTATATTCGGAACTGAGCGATCGTTCGGCGGCGACAGCGATATCCGGTTTTAAAGATAACGCGGGATTGTACGCAGGCGCGAGATTGCAGGTTTTGCCGGGAGAAGCGCTGGTGATAGAAGCGGGCGCTCTCGGAGAAACGGGTGTTTCGGTAGGCTGGAGCGTGGAATTTTAAAATTATAAATTCCAGATTTTCACGGAAATCTGAAATTTGCAATTTAAGAAGCGCAATAAATACAAAGTCGAAGACAGCAAGTCCCGCAGCATGGGCGGGTTAATCGTCGGAAAGACGGCTTGCCGAGGCAGAGAGGAAGTATATCTATAAACTTCTCTTACTCGAGAGAAGTTTTTTTTATTGCTATCAGAGGTTATTAAAATGCCCAACAAACAAAAAGAAGAAATAGTAAAAAATCTTACTGTCAGCATGAAAGACAACAACGGTATCATCCTTACGGAATACCAGGGCCTTACCGTTGCCGAGCTTAACGAGCTGCGCTCTAAGCTTCGTCCACTTAAGTGCGAGTATAAGGTCGTAAAGAACACCCTTACCATCAAGGTTTTAAAGGAAATGGGGCTGGAAGAGTTTTCCAAATATTTTGAAGGCCCTACCGCCATCGCTATTGAAAAAGGCGATCCCGTAGGCGCCGCGAAAGTTCTTGTTGATTTCAGCAAAGAGCACGCGAAACTTAAAGTAAAGGCCGGATTGCTCGGAACAAAGATCATTTCCGCTCAGGAAGTTAAGTCGCTGGCAGGATTACCGTCAAGAGAACAGCTTATCGCCAAGGCGGTAGGCGCGATAAAATCGCCTCTGTACGGCATAGTCAATGTGTTGCAGGGCCCGTTGAGAAAAGTTGTTTACGCGCTTGACGCGATAAAAAATCAAAAAGGCAGTGGTAAGTGATAGGCGGTAAGCGGTAAGTGGAAAGGTTTTAAAATCACTTGCCTCATACTTCCGAAGCCTTGCTTCTGGAATAAATGGAGGAAAAGAAAATGGCAGAAACACTTAGCAAAGACGCAATGATCCAGGCAATCTCATCAATGTCGGTGCTTGAGCTCTCAGAGCTTGTGAAGGCTCTTGAGGAGAAATTCGGAGTTACAGCAGCGGCCCCCATGGCTTTCGCGCCGGCAGCAGCAGGCGGAGCGGCGGCAGGCGGAGCGGCAGCGGAAGAAAAAACTGAATTCAATGTTGTTCTTACCGGCGCCGGAGCAAACAAAATCGCCGTAATTAAAGTCGTTCGCGAACTTACCGGCCTTGGCCTTAAAGAAGCGAAAGATCTTGTTGACGGTGCTCCCAAAACAGTAAAAGAAAATGCAACTAAAGAGCAGGCTGAGGAAATGAAAAAGAAACTTGCCGAAGCCGGCGCGACAGTTGAATTTAAATAAATTTCTCAAACCATTTTTGCAGTTATCGGACAGGAAGGCCCCGTAAGGGTATTTCTGCCGTTCTGCAATTTTCGGTTTTTTGGAAATTGACAAAATATTTGTTGACATTATCTTAAAAAATCAATACAATATCGTTTCTTGTTCCTATTAAAAAAACTATGAAAAAAGTTAACTTCGGCCGCATAGCTCCCATAACGGAGCCGCCACTTCTGTTAGAAATGCAGAGCGAGTCTTTTGCTGAGTTTCTGCAGCAGGATGTTCCCTCGGAAAAAAGAAAGCCTCACGGCCTTCAGGGCGCGTTCAGAGATGTATTCCCCCTGACTAATTCCGACGGAAGCCTCACCATGGAATTTGTCTCCTATACACTCGGAGACCCTAAATATTCCGTGGGCGAGTCAATTGCCAGAGACGCGAATTATTCCGCGCCTCTGAAAGTTCTTTTGCGCCTTATCCAGAAACAGGAAAACGGAAAAGAGAAGGAATTGGCCGAGCAGGAAGTGTATTTCGGCGATATTCCTCTTATGACGAAAACGGCGACATTTATCATTAACGGCGCCGAGAGAGTCGTAGTCAGCCAGATACACCGTTCTCCCGGAGTTATATTTGAAGAAGACGAAGAAAAAAGGGTTACCGCTTACGGTAAGCCCATTTATTTTGCCCGCATAATTCCTTACCGCGGCGCCTGGGTTGAGTTTGAGTTTGACCAGAACAGCCTTATCTATGTCCGCATTGACCGTAAAAGAAAAATTCTCGCGACCACATTCTTAAGAGCCCTCGGTATTGAAGCCGACAACGAAATCCTTGAGCTTTTCCAGGATAACGAGGAAGTGTCCGTGGACGAACTGCCTGCCGAGCCGATAACCGGCCGTTACCTCGCCCAGGATATTGTTGACAAGTCCAGCGGTGAGGTTATTTTTGAAGCCGGCAAGGACATTAAGGACGATTTCATTCCCAAGCTCAAAGAGAAGAAAATCAAATCCTTCGTCATACACCGCGACCCGTCAATGCTTCTGACGCTTAAGAAAGATCCCGTAAAAACCAAAAAAGAAGCCATAAGCCTTATATACAAGATACTCAAAACTCAGGAATTCATTATTCAGGAAAGAGCCGCCGGATTCTTAGACGAACTGCTTTTCAAGTCCACCAGGCGCTATGACCTGAGCCTTGTCGGCAGGTATAAGATATTCAAAAAGCTCGGCCCGGTAATGACCGACCTTATGAAGGAAAAGAAGTTTGATTTCAACATGCCTTCCGACCATAAACGCACCCTCACCAAAGAGGATGTCGTGGCCACGCTCCGCTACCTGCTCAAGCTTTACAACGGCGCGTCGGAATATAAGTCAGGCGACAAATCAATTAAAATACAGGTTGACGATATAGACCATCTCGGTAACAGGCGCGTCCGTTCCGTGGGCGAGCTTTTGGAGAATCAGGTGCGCATCGGCCTTGTGCAGATGGCAAGGCTTGTCCGCGAGCACATGAACATGCAGGACAAATCCACGGTTACTCCCCGAGGCCTCATCAATATTACACCTTTCGTGTCTCAGATAAGAAAGTTCTTCGGAACTTCCCAGCTTTCCCAGTTCATGGATCAGACCAACCCGCTCGCCGAGCTTACGCACAAAAGGCGTTTAAGCGCGCTCGGGCCGGGAGGCTTGAACCGTAAACGCGCGGGTTTTGAAGTCCGCGATGTCCATCATACCCATTACGGACGCATATGCCCCATTGAAACGCCGGAAGGCCCGAACATCGGACTTATAACCTCTCTGGCCACTTACGCGAGAGTCAACTCCTACGGCTTGATAGAGTCGCCGTACCGCAAAGTTGAAAAAGGCAGAGTTACAAACGAAATCAAATATCTTACAGCCGACAAAGAAGACGAGAACATAATCGCTCAGGCAAACTCCGCGATAGACGCCGGCGGGCGTTTCACCAGCGACCTTGTGGCCTGCCGTTACAAAGGCGACTTCCCTCTGGTTGATCCCTCAAAGATTAACTATATGGACATTTCGCCCATGCAGGTTATATCAATCTCGGCGGCTTTAATACCTTTCCTTGAGCACGACGACGCCAACAGAGCTCTCATGGGTTCAAACATGCAGCGCCAGGCCGTTCCCGTGCTTCGCGCCGAACCGCCGCTTGTTTCCACCGGTATTGAGGAAAAAGTCGCGAAAGACTCAGGCGTTGTTATCCTCGCGAAACGCTCCGGAGAAGTAATGAGCGTTTCCGCCGACGAAATCTGCGTCTGGTCAGACGAAGGCAAGCCCCACATAGATGTTTACCGCTTAAAAAAATATGTCCGTTCAAATCAGGATACCTGCATTAACCAGGTTCCCATCGTCTCCAAAGGCCAGAAGGTCAAAAAGGGCGATGTCATTGCCGACGGCCCCTGCACCTCCGGCGGCCAGCTGGCGCTCGGACACAACATACTTATCGCTTTCATGCCCTGGGACGGATATAACTTTGAAGACGCCATACTCCTTTCGGAAAGGCTTCTCAAAGAGGATATGTTCACCTCAATTCATGTCAGGGAGTTCCAGACAGAGTCCCGCGAAGCCAAAGGCAGGCCGGAAGAAATCACCCGCGATATTCCCAATGTGGGCGCGGATGACCTTTTAAACCTTGACGAAGAAGGCATTATCAGGATCGGCGCTATGGTTCAGCGCGGCGACATACTCGTCGGAAAAACAGCCCCGAAAGGCGAGCAGCAGTCAACGCCCGAAGAAAGGCTCTTAAGAGTCCTTTTCGGAAAGAAAGCCGAAGATGTGCAGGACGCTTCCCTTAGAGTCCCTCCCGGAACTTCCGGAAGAGTTATCGGCGTGCGCACTTTCGTCAGGCGCGAGAAATTAACCGATAAAGAAATAAAGAAACGGCAGGAAGACATGGACCAGATGTATTCCGACCTGCTGGATAAGCTTAAGAGAGACAGGAAAGAGCAGCTCGCCAAAGCAAAAGGCGCCGAGAAAACGAAAATAGAAGCTCTTTACGAGAAAAAAGAAGAGATGGTTAAAGCCGAAAGAGCCAAAGAGAAAGAACGCGCCAAGAAGGGCGACGAGCTCACGGTTTCCGTAAACAAAGTCGTTAAAGTTTATATAGCCAGCAAAACGAAGGTTCAGGTCGGAGATAAACTCGCGGGACGCCACGGCAACAAAGGTATCGTTGCCCGCATAATGCCCGTTGAGGATATGCCGTATATGCCTGATGGCACGCCGGTTGACGCGGTTCTCTCCCCGCTTTCCATACCGTCCCGTATGAATGTGGGCCAGCTTCTTGAGTCCATGCTCGGCTGGGCCGCCAGCGTCCTTAATGTGCAGATGGTAACTCCGGTTTTTGACGGCGCCAAAGAAGAGCAGATCAAAGAGTATATTCAGAAAGCCAAAGCCAAGCTCCTTGACGAAAAAAAGCATGAGCTGGTAAAGCGCGGCATGAAGGGCAAAGAGCTGGAGGATTTCCTGGCGAAATACGAGGAAGACTATCTCCTGACCGATGACTGCCGCATAAGGCTTTTTGACGGCCGCACAGGACAGCCTTTCCTTGAAAAGGTTACCATCGGCGTCATGTATGTTCTTAAACTGATACATCTTGTTGAAGATAAAATACACGCCCGTTCCACAGGCCCGTACTCCCTGATAACCCGTCAGCCTCTCGGCGGAAAAGCCCAGTTCGGCGGACAGAGGTTCGGAGAAATGGAAGTCTGGGCCATAGAAGGCTACGGCGCGGCGCATGTGCTCCAGGAATTCCTGACGGTCAAGTCGGACGATGTTACCGGGCGCATAAAAATGTACGACGCTATAATCAAGGGCGAAGTTATACCTGAGCCGGGCATACCGGAATCGTTCAAGGTGCTGACCAACGAACTCAGGGGGCTTGGCCTTAATGTTGAACTGCTTCACGCCAAAGGCGATAAAGCGGAAAAGAGCAAAGATAAAGAAAAGAAAGTAACAGCGGACAAATAGAAACCTTTTGAGGTAATATGGCAAAATTAACTTTTTCAGTACCAGGCAGCAAAAAGAAGAATGTGTCTAATCTGAACTTCACGGATTTTGAGGCTATCAAGCTCACCGTGGCGAGCCCGGATCAGATCCGTTCATGGTCTTTCGGCGAAGTTAAAAAACCCGAAACCATAAATTACCGCACCTTCAAGCCGGAGCGCGACGGCCTTTTCTGCGACAGGATTTTCGGCCCGACCAAGGACTGGGAATGCCATTGCGGAAAATACAAATATATTAAACACAAAGGCCAGATCTGCGACCGCTGCGGAGTTGAAGTAACCGAAGCCAAAGTCAGAAGAGAGCGTTTCGGCCATATAGAGCTTGCCGTGCCGGTTGCTCATCTGTGGTTTCTGAGAAAGCCGCCTTCAAGAATAGGCATCATTCTTAACATGAAGATGTCGGATCTTGAAAGAGTAATCTATTATACCCGCTACCTTGTGCTTGAGGATCTGAAAGATTCAACGGGCAAGGTTGTGTTAAGGTCAACCCAGCTCATAACGGAAGAAGAGTTCCAGAAATACCGCCAGGAATTCAAGGATAAGCTGAAAGTTGATATAGGCGCCGGAGCCATTAGAAAACTGCTTGAAGGAATAGAGCTGGCCCCCGAGTGCAAAAAACTTCATGACGAAATAAAGAAAACAAAATCAGACGCCGAGCGAGCCAGGCTTATCCGCAGGCTCAGAGTCATGGAAGGTTTCATGAACTCCAACACAAGGCCCGAGTGGATGATATTAAGCGTCCTGCCGGTTATTCCGCCCGACTTAAGGCCGTTGGTCGCTCTTGAGGGCGGCCGTTTCGCCACCTCTGATCTCAACGATCTTTACAGAAGAATAATCAACCGCAACAACAGGCTCCGCCACATTGAACAGCTTAAGGCGCCGGCCGTAATGATAAACAACGAGAAAAGGCTGCTTCAGGAAGCCGTTGACGCTCTTATAGACAACGAGTCGCGTTCCAGGCCGGTTACAGGCGCGGCGAACAGGCCGCTTAAGTCTCTTTCAGACACCCTGAAAGGCAAGCAGGGCCGTTTCCGTCAGAATTTACTCGGTAAGCGCGTGGATTATTCGGGCCGCAGCGTTATAGTCGTAGGCCCCAACCTCAAACTGCATCAGTGCGGTTTGCCCAAGGACATGGCGCTTGAGCTTTTCAAACCGTTTATTATCCGTGAACTTATAAAAGAAGAAAAAGTTACGCTTAAGGCCGCCAGAAAAATGCTTGAACGCGGATCCTCCGGCGTATGGAATATACTTGAAAGAGTTACCAAGCACCACCCGGTGATGCTTAACCGCGCGCCCACGCTTCACAGGCTCGGCATCCAGGCTTTTGAGCCGGTGCTCATAGAAGGCAAATCAATTCAGCTGCATCCGCTGACCTGCGCGGCTTTCAACGCTGACTTTGACGGCGACCAGATGGCCGTTCATATTCCCATTTCCACCGAGGCCCAGCTTGAGGCGAGAGTTCTTATGATGTCCACGAACAATATTCTCTCTCCTGCTTCCGGCCGTCCGATAGCAACGCCCAGCCAGGATATAGTGCTTGGCAGCTGCTATCTCACAAAAGAAAAAATAGGCGTTGCCGGACAGGGAAAAACATTTTCTTCCAGCCAGGATGTCATAACCGCTTACCAGTGCGGCAAGGTTGACCTGCACGCCAGAATAAAAGTGCTCGGCAGAAACAAATTCCGCGAAGACCACCTTAAAGACGCGGAGCTTGGCGACGCCACAAAGTGGAAAGACTACACGACCGTAGGAAGAATAATATTCAATGAAGTAATACCGCAGGAACTCGGCTATGTGAACAAAACCGTCGGAAAGCGCGAGCTTGCCGAGCTGGTAGAGAGATGCTTTAAGGAAATCGGCCATACGCGCACGGTTCAGCTTCTTGACGAAGTTAAGATGCTCGGCTACAAGTTCGCGACGCTGGCCGGCGTTTCTATTTCCATAGACGCCATGAAAATTCCGCCAATGAAAATTAAGATGGTTAAAGACGCTCAGGTTCAGATAAAGGAAATTGAAAAACAGGCTAAGCAGGGCCTTATCACCGAGAGCGAGCGTTATAACAAAGTTATAGATATCTGGACCCATGTCACCGATAAAGTTGCCGACATAATGTTTGACGAGATGAAGAAAGACGAGTTCGTGGCTTACAAAGAAGGCACTTCTCGTTTCAATTCCATCTTCCTCATGGCCGACTCGGGCGCGAGAGGTTCGCGCCAGCAGGTCAGGCAGCTGGCCGGCATGCGCGGTCTTATGGCCAAACCCCAGAAGAAGCTGACGGGCGGAGTCGGTGAAATCATTGAGTCGCCGGTTATCTCAAATTTCCGCGAAGGCCTCACGGTGCTTGAGTACTTTATATCCACTCACGGCGGACGCAAAGGTCTTGCCGATACGGCTCTTAAAACCGCCGACGCCGGATACCTGACCCGCCGCCTTGTTGATGTAGGCCATGACATGGTTGTAACCATTGAGGATTGCAAAACAATCAACGGCGTCCGTGTTGGAACCCTGCAGAGCGGAGATGAAGTAATTGAAAAAATGGAAGAGCGCATCTACGGACGCGTTTCCCTTGATAATATCATAGGCATTATACCCGATAAAGACGGTGAGCTTAAAGAAGAAGTCATAGTAAAAAGAGGCGAAATAATTACCGTTGAGATGGCCAAGAAGATGGTTTTGGCCGGAATTGAAAGAATAGGTATCAGAAGCGTGCTGACCTGCGAAGCCGAGAGAGGCGTATGCGCTAAATGTTACGGTGTTCATCCCGCGACCGGCCGCATAGCCGAAGTCGGAGATGCCGTGGGTATTATTGCCGCGCAGTCCATCGGCGAACCGGGTACCCAGCTGACCCTGAGAACATTCCATATCGGCGGTACCGCGAGCCGCGTCGTTAAGCGTTCGGAAGTGCATGCCGATCAGGACGGTGTTGTTGAATATCACAACATGAGAACCATTAAGAATAAAGACAATCAGCTTATAGTCGTCAGCAGAAACGCCGAGCTGATCCTTTCCGAAACTCCTAACCACCGCAGGGAGACTTACCAGCTTCCCTACGGAGCCAGAATAAAAGTTGCCGCCGGCAAGAAAGTCGCCAAAAGCGAATTGCTCGCAGAATGGGATCCGCATTCTAAGCCCATTATCTCGGAATTTGACGGCAAAATAGAACTTAAAGATGTTAAAGAGGGCGTGACCCTTCATAAAGAAAAATCCAAAATTACCGGACAGATTGAAAGGGTAATTATTGAGCATCCGACCGAAAGGCTCCGCCCCAGAATCGTAGTCAAAAAAGACGGCAAGCATGTTTCGGAATATCCGCTCCCGATTGATACCAACCTTGTGGTTGAAGACGGCGAGGCTATCAAGGCCGGCGATGTGCTGGCTAAAATTCCTCAGGAAGTCACCAAGACAAAGGATATCACCGGCGGTCTTCCCAGAGTCGCCGAGCTTTTTGAAGGGCGCAGGCCGAAAAATGCCGCCGTTGTTTCTGAAATAGACGGGCTCGTGCATCTCGGCGAGCCGACCGCCAAGGGCAGTTTCAAGGTGGTCGTAATAAATGAAGAGACCAAGATGGAAAGAGAATATAGCATACCCGCGGGACGCCACCTCGTGGTTTACGAGGGCGACAGGGTGGGAGTCGGCGAGCCGTTGTCCGACGGAGCCGTCAACCCTCACGACATCCTTAAGGTCAAGGGCCCCAAGGAAGTGCAGGAGCATCTTGTAAACGAGATCCAGCAGGTTTACAGGCTGCAGGGTGTTACCATTAATGACAAACATATTGAAATTATAGTGCGCCAGATGCTTTCAAATGTGCGCATAACTTTGGCCGGCGACAGCTCGTTTTTGAGCGGCGAAATAATTTCAAAATACCGTTTTGAAGCCGAGAAACGCGCCATAGCCAAGAAAGGCGGAACAGCGCCGGTGGCTCAGCCGATACTGCTCGGTATTACCAAAGCTTCTCTGTCAAGCGACTCGTTCATATCGGCCGCTTCCTTCCAGGAAACGACGAGAGTCCTTACGGAAGCTGCTGTGTCCGGCCAGATAGATTATCTGAGGGGACTAAAAGAGAATGTTTCCATAGGTCACCTGATTCCGGCTGGAACGGGCCTAAATAAATAATAACAATCTATTTGAAATCTCAAATTTGAGATTTTGAACAGAGTGAGGACTAAATGCCAACAATTAACCAGTTGATCGCTCATGGTAGGCAGCAAAGCATCAGAAAAACTAAATCCCCGGCGTTAAAAGAATGCCCTCAGAGGCGCGGAGTTTGCACAAGGGTTTATACCACAACCCCGAAAAAGCCGAATTCAGCTTTAAGAAAAGTCGCCAGGGTCAAGCTCTCTTCAAATTATGAAGTCACGGCTTACATTCCGGGCGTGGGACATAACCTCCAGGAGCATTCAATAGTCATGATCCGCGGCGGCCGCGTGAAAGATCTGCCCGGCGTGCGTTATCACATTATCCGCGGAACTCTTGACGCTACCGGAGTTGACGGCCGCAGGCAGGGAAGAAGCAAATACGGAGCAAAGAAGCCGAAAGCCGCAGCAGCCGCGAAATAAAAAGTTAACAGACTCAAAACATATAAATAAAACAAGAGGAACTAAAGTATGCCGCGTAAAGCACTAAAACCAAGAGAAAGAAGAGGACTGCCGCTTCCGGATTACAAGTACAATTCAGTGTTGGTCGCCCGCTTTATCAACAGGCTTAATATCCAGGGCAAGAAGAGCATCGCAGAAAAAATATTTTACAGCGCGCTGGAGATAGTAAAGGAAAAGATGAAAGAAGAGCCGCTCGCTGTTTTCAACAGAGCGATAGAAAATGTCCGCCCGCTTGTGGAATGCAGGCCCAGGCGTGTCGGCGGAGCCACTTACCAGGTTCCCATGGAAGTGCCGCCTCTTCGTTCTTCTACTCTCGCGATACACTGGATACTTACAAATTCAAGAGCCAAGACCGGCAAGCCTATGCACGAAAGGCTCGCCCAGGAACTTATGGATTCAAGCAAAAAAGAAGGCGCCTCAATGAAAAAGAGAGAAGACACGCACAAGATGGCTGAGGCCAATAAAGCGTTTGCTCATTACCGTTGGTAGCCGCGAAATCTCAAATTTGAGATTTGAAATGAAAGAATAAACAAAAACACAAAGAGAGAAATAATAAAATGACTAGAGAGTTTCCGTTAGACAAAATAAGAAATATTGGCATCGTGGCGCACATAGACGCGGGCAAAACGACTACCAGCGAAAGAATACTTTACTATACCGGCAGGATCCACAAGATCGGCGAGGTGCACGAAGGCGCCGCCACCATGGACTGGATGGCTCAGGAGCAGGAGCGCGGAATAACCATTACTTCGGCCGCCACCTACTGCAAATGGCGCGATTGCCAGTTCAACATCATAGATACCCCGGGCCATGTTGATTTTACCGTAGAAGTGGAGCGCAGCTTAAGAGTGCTTGACGGCGCGGTTGTGGTTTTTGATTCCGGCAACGGAGTGGAGCCTCAGTCGGAAACCGTTTGGCGCCAGGCCGACAGATACGGCGTTCCCAGGCTTGTGTTCGGAAACAAAATGGATAAAGTGGGCGCGGATTTCTATATGCTCATTGATTCCGTGAAAAGCCGCCTGGCAGCGAATCCCGTGGCTATACAGATACCGGTCGGACAGCAGGAAAAATTTGAAGGCATAATTGATTTAGTGGAAATGAAAGCGCATTTATGGCACGGCGAGGAACTCGGAGCGAAATTTGAAGTCGTTGATATCCCCGAAAACCTCAAAGCCGATGCCCAGAAATACAGAGACATGATGATAGAGTCGCTTGCCGACTGCGACGAAGAAATAATGCACAATTTTCTTGAAGGCAAACCCTCAACCACTGTTCAGATAAAAAGAGCGATAAGAAAAGGCACATTGGCGATAAAGATTGTCCCCGTGCTCTGCGGAACGGCGTTTAAGAACAAGGGCGTTCAGCCTCTTCTTGACGCGGTTTGCGATTATCTTCCTTCGCCTCTGGATGTTCCTCCTCTTAAGGGCCTAAACCCGGATACTAACGCCGAGGAAACAAGAGCGGCGGACGATAAAGAAAAATTCAGCTCGCTGGCATTTAAAATTCAGACCGATCCGTATGTCGGAAAGCTCACATATTTCAGAGTATATTCAGGAACCATTGAAAGCGGTTCTTATGTGTACAATACAAGAAGCAGGACCAGGGAACGCCTCTCAAGAATTCTTCGCATGCACGCTAACCAGAGGGAAGAGGTTAAAGTCGTTTACGCCGGAGACATCGCGGCCGCGGTAGGTTTAAAACACACCTCAACCGGCGACACCCTTTGCGATGAAGAGTATCCGATAGTTCTTGAGTCAATGAATTTTCCCGACCCTGTTATCCATATTGCCATTGAGCCCAAGTCAAAAGCTGACGAAGAGAAGATGGGCGTGGCTCTCAGCCGCCTCGCGGAAGAAGATCCGACATTCAGAGTCAGGACCGACGAAGAAACTTCGCAGACTATCATCGGCGGAATGGGCGAGCTTCACCTGGATATCATCGTTGACCGCATGAAACGCGAATTCAATGTGCAGGCGAATGTAGGCAGGCCGCAGGTCGCCTACCGCGAAACCATCAAAAAGAAAGTTGAAGTTGAAGGCAAATATATCCGCCAGACCGGCGGCCGCGGACAGTACGGCCATGTATATCTTACCATAGAGCCTCTGGAAGCCGGCAAAGGTTTTGAGTTTGAAAACGACATCGTCGGCGGAGCCATACCAAAGGAATATATACCGGCGGTTGAAAAGGGCGTTAAAGAAGCCCTCTCCTCCGGAGCGATAGCGGGCTACACGCTCGTTGACCTTAAGGTGACTTTGACAGACGGTTCTTTCCATGAAGTTGACTCATCGGAAATGGCGTTTAAGATTGCCGCTTCCATGGCGTTGAAAGACGGAGCCAAGAAAGCCAACCCGATAATATTAGAGCCGGTCATGAAAATAGAAACGGTTACCCCGGAAGATTACATGGGAGATGTTATCGGAGACCTCAACGCCCGCCGCGGCAAGATACAGAATATGGAATCAAAAAATAAACTTCAATATATAAGAGGAACGGTTCCTCTTTCAGAAATGTTCGGCTACGCGACAATACTGCGTTCCATGACGCAGGGCCGCGGAACCTATAACATGGAACCGTCACACTATGAAGAAGTGCCGCGCCAGATAGCGGAGAAGATCTTAGAAAAAGCTTCCAGCTGAAGCTGAAGCAAAATTTCAAAGCCGCCGGATAGGCGGCACGCCGATAAGGCAGGAGGAAAAAGATGTCTAAATCGAAATTTGACAGGACGAAACCGCATGTAAACATTGGGACGATAGGCCATGTGGACCACGGCAAAACGACACTGACCGCGGCGATAACGAAGGTGTT
>Ga0208373_1002252_pt1 | contig 22004 bp, 18 predicted proteins | sample RifOxyC2_FD_184036 | JGI IMG/M metagenome (GOLD analysis project Ga0208373, IMG submission 184036) | Soil microbial communities from Rifle, Colorado - Rifle Oxygen_injection C2 (SPAdes) | ecosystem: Environmental > Terrestrial > Deep subsurface > Rock core/Sediment | place: Rifle, Colorado... | reverse complement strand
GCCTAACATAATGCCGTCGGCTTTGTATTTCTTAGCTTTTTGGAAAGCGTCTTTTAAATCTTTAACATCGCCGTTGCCGATGATTAAAGCGTTGCTTTTATATTTATTTCTTATTTTCACAGCCTCCCCTATTCTTTCCCAACGGGCAGGAACTCCAGAAAGCTCTTTCACAGTGCGGACGTGAATAGTAATAGCGGCGGGATTTGTTTTAAGAATAGTGAGGAGCCATTCATTAAGAATATCACTATCAAAACCAAGGCGAGTTTTCACAGAGATGGGAAGATTACCAGCGCCTTTTTGAGCGGCTAAAATTATTTCTTTCGCCAAGGCGGGATTTTTAATTAAAGCGCCGCCGGCGCCTTGTTTCAAGATTTTTTTATCGGGACAGCCCATATTAATATCAAGGCCGTCAAAGCCAAGTTTTTTAACAAGTTTTGCCGCTTGAAAAATGTTTTCCGGTTTGGCGCCAAAAATTTGCGCTACTATTGGCCTTTCGGATTCCGTAAAATAAAGGTCTTTTAGAAGATTTTTTTTGCCTTTTTTTGAAGAAAGCCCATCAGCGGAAACAAACCAGGTAAAAAAAATGCTGGGCTTTCCCCTTTTTAAAATAACTTGGCGAAAAGCAGAATCGGTAACATCCGCCATCGGAGCAAGAGCTAGAATCGGCTTTTTAAGTTTTTTCCAAAATCCCAGATTAGATTTCATAAAAGAAATATAGAACAAATAACGCAGTTTTTAAAGAAAAAAAGCGGCTTTCACTAGCCGCTTTTATTAAACATTGTTTAGTTTTTATTTTGTATTTTAAAGGATCTAAAGAAAAAAGAGGAGGTGATTAAAACGGAAGCGGAAAAAAACCAGGAAAGATTTATGGAAAAATAATTTCCTAAAAATCCGCTCATTAAAAGTCCACATCCGGCTCCTAAATGCCCAAATAAAGAATTTAAGGAGTTTAGGCTGGCACGTTCGGCAGAGGGAATGTTTTGATTAAGCCAGTGATCACTAACCGGCTCAAAAATTCCCCGGCCTATTTCATGAAATAGAAAAAATATAAAAATAGCGTAGCAGGAAAAGAAACCTAAACTGGAAAGAGCAAGAAAAAATCCGATAAAAAGTTGGATGGACAGCAGAGAAGTTTTCTTGTCGCCGTTAAACAATTTTCCTACAAATTTTGAAAGTAGGGTTCCTAGAATAACACAAAGAGAAATTCCGGACCAGATAAAACCCCAAACAAAAGGATTTTGGCTTATTTTTTCCGCAAAGAAAGGCGCCCATTGCATATTAGGTCCTTGAAAAGAAAATAAATTTACAAAGACAAGAATACTTAAGAATTTTCCGATTGGGTTATTCCAGAAAAAAAGCCAGCTTTTTTTCGTTACGGAAAAAAATAAAGAAGTTTCTTTTTTAAAGTTAAGCTTTAAGATTTTCCATAAGCTACACAAGTTACGGGTTTTGGAAGTTAAAATAAAGTCTGACGCTTTTCTATAACTCTCACTAAAAAATAAAGCAATAATCCCAGCTAAAAAAGAAATTATCCCGCCAATTAACCAAGGAAAAGCCAAACCAAATTTTCCCGCAAAAAAAGATCCGGCAAAAGCTCCTAGAAAACAGAGTCGTCTCATAATTTTACTGGATCTCCACCATTTTTCTTCAGATTCATCACTACAACCGTGAAATTTCAGAGAATCAATAACCCAAGAATCAAAAGCGCCACTAAAGCAAGCGCGGCCAACAGAGATAATCACTTCCGCGAGGACAAACCACCAGAATGAACTAGAATAATAATAGACAAACATTCCTAAACTGGAAAAAAAGCAAGAAAAAATAAAAGACGTTTTTCTACCGAAGACATCAGCAATAATACCGGTTGGAAATTCCATCAAGGCGCAGGAGACCATAAATATTCCGTTTACCAAGTTAACTTCAAAAAGATTTAAGTCGTGGCTCAACAGAAACATTACATAGGTCGCCATTTCAAAAGACATCCCTAAACTGTAAACAATCAGTAGTCCTAAAAAACGATGGATGATTTTTCTTTCTATTCTTTCTACCGCGTTTTTTGCTTTCATAATCTTTCTCTTTCCTTTCTGTTTTTTGTTTTTTCAAGGTTCTATGCTAGGCAAATAAAAAACGTCTCGGCTTGCCTAGCCGAGACGTTTAAAAGTAGTTTTTATTTTTTGGTTAAAAGTTAAAGTTTAAAAATAAAAAAGAGAAAGCGCCTTGGTTAGACAAAACAAAATTTGCCCCTAAAGTTGGGTAGAAATTATTAACGATATTCATTTTGTGACTAATTTTTGGCATGTTTTTAGATTAACATTAAAGATAACGTTTGTAAATGATAAAAAGTTTTACAATATCTTATAAACTACTTCGGTAGGAGTGGAAAAAACTTTTTCAAAATTAGGAGAGCTGTCGGCAACTTTAATAAAATTCGGGCTGCGGCGATATTCTAAAATAATATAAGAAGCGTGAAAGTCTCTTTTTAAGACAAGAGAGGCGTCTTCAACCTCGCTTTCAGTGCAGCGAATTTTGCCGCATGTGTAAGGCGCGCCGCGGTAAGCGATAAAGTAGTTTTTCCAAAATAAATCCTGGCTAAAGGAATATTGGAAAATGGGATCCATACCGCCGCGATAGTAATTTTGCCAGTTCCAGAAAAAAAGATTAGGAAAATTATCCCAGTAGGAGTTGTAAACAATTTCTCCAGGTTTAGTGTTATCTTTTAACCAAAGAGAGATTTCTTTAAATTTATCAGGCGAGTCAGAGTTTTTTTCAAAAAGAGAAACGACATAAATACTGCGAGCGGCGGAAATAAGCAAAAAAATTAAACTAGCGGAAAAGATAATTATTTTGAAACGCTTGTTTTTTGTTTTTTTAAAAATATCTTTCAACCATAGAGAAAAAAGAATGGGAAAGGAAAGAAGAAGAAAAATGGAAAGGAAATCAGCGGAACGGCGAGCAACAAAAAAAGAAAGAAGAAGAAAAACAAAAGAAAGGAAAGAAGAAGAAAAAAGAAAAATTTTTTCTTCAACGGCGAGAGAAAAAAATTTTTCGTTTCGGGCAAGATTAATAAAAAGAAAAATGGAGAAGAAAAAAATAGCGGCTAAAGGAAGAAATTGAAAAATAATATCAGAAGAAGAAAGAGGAAGGAGCTCGCGGCCGAATTTTAAAGGAATGCCGGCGCGTTTTGCTAAAATAAGGTCAAAAATTTGAATATAAGCAAGCTTTAGAGAACCAAGTGGATTGGGGCGTAAAAAGAGGCCGGCAACAGAGCCTAAAAATACGCTAAAAAAGTCAGATAAAAATATTTTTTTTGACAGCCATAATTTAAAAATAAAGACAACGCTAAAAACAAGAAAAGAGAGCCAAAAAAGGGAGACGTGAAAAAAAGCGAGAAAAAAAGAAAAAAGGAAAGACCACCAGAACAAACCGCTGGAAAGAGAAAAAAGAAGAAAAAGAGAAAAGATAAAAGAAAAAATATGAGGACGGCACATATTTATCCGAAAAAGAAAATCACCGGAGGAAAAATAAAGAAGGACAGTAAAAAAGAGAGGATATTTTACCGGTAGGCGTTTTAAAATTAGATAAAAAGAAAGGAGAAAAAAAACGGCAAGAACAACGGAAGAAAGGCGGATACTAAAAATAAAGTCAGGAAAAAAAGTAAAAGGAAGAAGAAAAAGATGGAAGCCATACCAGATATCTGATTTTAACTCTCCGATTGAAGAAAATTGAAGCCAAGGAAAATCAGAAAAAGAAAGGCCTTCAGTGCGATAAAGCCAGGCGTGGCGGATGTGATAAAGAGAATCGTAATCAAAAATGCGGTCAGTGGAAAAAACCACAAGACTGGAAAGAGTAGAAAATAAAATTATAATTCCAAGAAGCTGGATTTTTCTGTTTTTTAAAAAAGCCATTTTGTTTTAATAATACAACAGAGTTTTAAGAATGGAAAAAATAAAGCTTTGAAAAACTTTATTATAAAAATGTCTGAATTGGTCGGGGTGCCGGGAATTGAACCCGGATTACACGCACCCGAAGCGTGCGTAATGCCGTTATACCACACCCCGTGAAAAATATATTTAAAATTTTAATGAGGGAGCCTGTTAAATACAAGAAGATTTTAGCAGAAAATAAGAAAAATGAAAGAAAAAAAGCCGAGGAAGGTCTTTCGGGAACCTAACTCGGCAGAAAAGAAAGCTCTTTTGTCTTGTGATATCGATCGGCGCGTCTTTGGAGGGAAAAGGAGACGAGCGTGGAAAAAGAGCTACCTTTCTAAAGAGTAACATAATGAAGAATTTAATCAAGCGTTTAAAAACCGGTGGTGCCAAAGCTGCCGCGGTTTTCAAATTCCATTTTTTCTTTTTCTTCCCACTCCACGCTTTCTATTTTTTTTATTATGCCTTGAGCGATGCGGTCTCCCCTTTCTATAATCACTTCATTATCCGTAAAATTGTAGTAAGCAGCTTTTATTTCGTCATTATCACCGCAAAAATCCAGGTCAATGATGCCGACGCTGTTTGCCATTAGTAAGCCTTTTTTGTGAGTACTACTTCTTGGAAAAATTTGTAAAACGTAGCCTGCGGGAACTTTAATAACAACATTTAAAGGAATGTAGCCGACGGATTTTGGTAGGATAATTGTTTTTTCGCGGGCGGAAAAATCAAAAGCGGTGGCGCCGGCAGTTTTATATTCGGGAAGAGGAAGGGATTTATCTATGCGTTTTATAAAAATTTTCATAGAGGCAGTATAACATAAAATAAAAAACAAAAAACGCCGTGGGGGGCGGCGTTTAGGAGAGTCTAACTTAAGCAAATATCCACTAAAAGAAGACAAGGAATCATTTTCTTATCCTCTTCTTCTTTTAAAACCGCGGATTGGATAGCAAGAAACATTCTTTGTTCTGCTCCGCGCAGAACTTTAAGAGCTTCCTGCTTATCAGTTTTTCCGTTGTCTCTCTTGCTTTTCGGTTTTTTAAAAATCTCCTGATTGAAAGCTTCTTGAGATATAATAAACGCTTGGATAAAAATTGCTGCTTTGCTCATTTTTCCCTCTCCTTATTATATTAAGATAAATTAGAACTGTTATTAGTATACACAAAAACTAAGAAAAGTCAATTGACGTGGTGTTTTTTCTTTATTTCATCTTCTGCCGCTTTTTCAAAATCAGCTTGTTTAGCTTTAGCTTCAGCCATAATTTTTGCAAGTTTAGCATCGCTTAGCTTGTGCAGTTCTTTTGCTCTTTTTTCAAGATGTTTTTCGGTATTCTGACTTGGATCGTCCATTACTTCTTCCAAGAGAGCGTTTAAAATCATACCGATACGCGGGCTGGGGGGAATTTTAAGAAGATCCATAAGGTCGGTGCCATTGATTTTTAAAGCTTTTGGAGAAATAGGGTCGTGGCGAACTTTATCAATCATATAGAGAAGATGGCGAAGCTTGTAGGGAAAAGCTTTAGGAACTCCAGAACCAATACGGTCGGCTTCGCGGACTTTCAAAAGATTATCTATATTTTCTATGCCAACGCGAGCAAGAAAACGGCGAACCCCAGCTTCTGAAACCTCACCAACGTTGTAGTAAAAAAGATGGTAACGCACTAAATGAGTTATTTTTTCAATTAAATCCACAGGGAAACAAAGACTTTGGAGAATGAGACGAGTCATTTTTGCGCCAACGATTTCGTGAGCGTAGAAAGTGGCGTTTTCCCCTTCCCCATTTTTAGTGCGTGGTTTACCGACATCGTGCAAAAGAGAAGCTAAGCGAATTTCCAAGCTGTAATTTTTTTTGGCGGCGTAATCTAAAGAAAGGACGTTATGCTCAAAAACATCATAGATGTGGTGTTTGTTTTGAGAATTACCAACACCTTCCAAGAGTTCGGGAATGATAAAACGGAGTAGGTCGGTTTTTTCTAAAAGACGAATACCTAAAGCGGCTTCAGGTGTGTTTATTATTTTTATAAATTCGTCTCTGATTCTTTCTTTGGAAACGGTTTTAAGGAGAAGGGAATTTTCTTTTAAGGCGGAGAGGGTTTCTTTTTCTATTGCAAAATTGAGTTCAACGGAAAGGCGTACGGCGCGCAAAAGGCGCAAAGCGTCTTCTTGAAACCTTTTTTTTGCATCACCTACCGCCCGAATAATTTTATTTTTTAAATCGTTTTCTCCACCAAACGGATCCACTAAAGAAGATTTTAAGGAAGCGCCGGACATAGCTATAGCATTGATTGTAAAATCGCGGCGAGACAAGTCTTCTTCTATGGTTTTGGCAAATTTAATTTCGTCGGGGTGGCGCTGGTCGGTGTATTTTCCTTCAATCCGGTAAGTGGTTATCTCCACGATTTTAAGTTTGGGATTTTCCGAGGAGGTTTTTATTCCGACGGTGCCAAATTGGTTTTCATAAAAAGTTTCAAAAGTAGCCCCTCCTTTTGTCGGGGTCTCGCTTGGCGGGCTTGAGAATATTTTTTGGGTTTCTTCCGGGCGGGCGTTTGTGGTTATATCCCAGTCTTTCGGCTCGCGGTTTAGAATAAGGTCGCGGACACAACCACCAACTAAAAATGCCTCAAAACCGGATTTTTCAAGTTTTTTTGTGATAGTAATTATTTCTTCGGGAATTTTCATAGATACATTAAATTTAACGCATTTTAGCGAGGTTATCAAAAATTATTTTGTGGCACTCTCGGAGGGATTTGAACACCTCAACGACAGGTTCCCCGCCTTTAAAAATTTGTGTCCCTTAAGGGATTTGAACCCCCAACCTCTTGGTTCGAAGCCAAGCGCTCTATCCAGTTGAGCTAAAGGGACGTTATTAAAGTGGGTAGGTTAATTCTTTCGGCGGGCAACCTTGTCTACCGGCGAGCAGGGAAGCCTGTCGTGATATCCGTTTCACTACGAGAGCTTTTGTTTTATTAAACAATAAAAAAGGAAGAGAGGCAAATAAAAAATTGAAATGAGATTAGCCGGAGTTTGAAATAAAAAATATATTAAAGAAAAGTGGTGCGCCCAGGAGGGCTCGAACCTCCGACCGTTCGCTTAAGAGGCGACTGCTCTACCAGCTGAGCTATGGGCGCATATTTTTTGTTTTGCTATTTTAGATTCTAACTTAAAGTTATTGATATTTTCAAGATTAAATTCCTAAAAGTTTTTAACGGGGGATAACTTTTATCCTGATAGCGTTATAATAAAAATAGCTTTTAACAATGTTAAGCAAGGTCGCTTTAAAAAAAAATTTAAAAATGGATAATATAAATTTGAATTCAAGCGGCGGCGGGAAAAATATGAAGCCGATTTTTATTTCTGTCGCTGTAGTTATTATCGCCGGAGTTGCTCTTTACTTTTACGCCGGTATGCAAAATAAAGTTGAGCAAAATAATGAAAACACACCTGAAAGTTCAGTTACTGCCGCCGATATTCCAAAATTAGATACTGATACTGCAAATATCGGTGAATCAGTAGCGCCCGCACAAACTACTGAAAAGATGCCTGATTTAAATCCAATTAATAAAACCAATCCTTTCAAGGATGTTTACCAAAATCCTTTTGGTCAATAAGGATAAAAAATAAAATTTATTTATGAGAAAAAAAACAGCTAAAGTTATATTCCAGACGCTTTTGGTATCATCTTTTTTTCTACTAGCTTTTTTTATTACTAGTGTGGCTAGCGCTCAAAATAACACGAGTATAAACGAGCAAAGTTTGAATATAAAATATCCAGTTGCTGAGCTTGGTGGCTGCCAAGATGAAGCGGTTTGCAAAGCTTATTGCGATAAAGGAGAAAATATGGAAGCTTGTGTTTCTTTTGCGGAGAAAAATGGGTTAATGCCAAAAGAAGAAGCGGAGCGGGCAAGAAAGTTTAGTCAAATTCAAACCCAAGGCGGTCTGGGAGGATGTAAAAATAAAAATGAGTGTGAGTCTTATTGTTCTGATGTAAGCCGAATTGATGAGTGTGTTGCTTTTGCGGAGAAAAATGGATTAATGAGCGAGCGGGAATTAAAAGAAGCAAAACAGGTTCAAAACGCGGTTAAAAATGGTGTTACCCAACCGGGTAGTTGTAAAAATAAAAAAGAGTGTGACGCTTATTGTGGCAATCCAGATAATATGGAAGAGTGTCTCGCTTTTGCTGAAAAAGCCGGACTTGTTTCGGGAGAAGAATTAGCGGATGCAAAAAAAGTCCTTCCTTTAATGAAGAAGGGGGAAATGCCAGGCAAGTGTAAGACTAAAGATGCTTGTGATGCATATTGCAAAGATACCAGTCATGCCAATGAGTGCGCTGATTTTGCCGTTAAAGCTGGATTTATGAAACCGGAAGAGGCGGAGATTTTCAAGAAAACCGGCGGTAAGGGTCCAGGTGGATGCGATTCTAAAGAATCATGCGATGCTTTTTGCCAAAATTCGGAAAATCAGCAAACTTGTTTTAATTTTGGTAAAGAAAACGGCTTAATACCACAAGAAGATTTGAATAGAATGGAAGAAGGAAAACAGAAGTTTCAAGAAGGATTAAAGATGGCTCCTCCAGAAGCCCTTTCTTGCATTCAATCAGTTGTCGGTCCGGAAAAGTTTGCTAAAATGCAAACGGGCGGATTTTTACCAGATAAAAATCTTGGAGAACAAATCCGTTCTTGTTTTGAAAAAAATGTGCCGGCGGGACCGGGCGGATGTAAATCTAAAGAAGAGTGTGATGCTTTTTGTTCTGACCGGAATAATCAAGAAACATGTTTTAATTTTGCAAAAAAAAATAATTTAATTTCGGAAGAGCAAATACAGCAGATGGAACAGCAGAGAAAGGAAGGAAATAATCAAGCGGGAAATATGCTTAATAATGCTCCCACGGAAGTTGTAAGTTGTTTGAAAGAAAAACTAGGAGAAGAAAGATTTTCCAAGATGCAAAGTGGTTCTTTTATGCCAGACCGAGGAACTGGAGATATTATGAAATCTTGTTTTGAGTCTTTTCGACCGGAGCAACCGAGAGAGAACCAGTTAAATAATAATCAGCCGGGGCAGATGCAAAATAGCGGTCCTCAAGGTCAGCCAACTTCCGGCTTCGTTGGCCCGGGAGGATGCACTGATCCAAATTCATGCCAAAATTTTTGCGCCGATGAAAAAAACAAAGAAGAGTGCGTTAATTTTCAATCTGGACAGAAAAATTCTTTGCAACCGGGAATGGAAAATTTAAATCAGCCTATGAATATAAAGAAGGGGGAAGAAGAACAGTTTAATCAAGGACAGCCTGGGCAATTTATACAGCCGGGTAAGCCAGGAGAGCAAAATTTTCAAATAGAAAATAAGCAAAAGCTTGAACAACGACCAAATATGCCTATAAATGAGAGAAAAATATTAAATGAACTAAAACCCGGTACAAACAACTCATTTTCGAATGATGGACAATTTATTAAAGTCCAGCAATTTGAACAAGAAAATATGATGAACCAAGGAGGAGTGCAGATTAATAATCAAAATGTCCCAAATAACCAAATACAACAACAGGAACAAACAGTAGTAAGTCCTGGGATTAACGTAACAAACCAACAAATATTCCAGCAACAACAAAATGGAGGCGGAATGGGTCCGAGTCCAAGTACAATAGACCAGCCGATGTTTCAGCAACAGCAACAACCTTTTTCTAATCCCACTTCCGATTTTGGATCGCCAACTGTTTCGCCGAACATTCAACCTCAACCATCTTCAGCGCCAGCGCCGAATACTGTAGCTCCCCCGCCGCAAGAAAGAATTGGCGAAGTTGGTGGCGCAGCATTGCCGACTCTTTGGAGTTTGTTGTTTGGCCGGTAAGACAAAAAAAGTTTTATAAGCAAGGAAAATCCCGCTGAAAATTTTATCTTCAGCGGGATTTGTTTTTTTAGAAAAAGGAAATGATTTTAAAAAGAAAAATGGAGAAAAAAACAGCGGAAATTTCTATCGGCCAAGTGATAAAAGGAAAATCATCAAAAGTTATTTTTGTATGAATCCAAAGATGAAAACGTTCAAGGGAAATAAGCGGTTCTTTTCTGATTTTCCAATAAAGAAATTGGAGGGGATCAGGAAAGATGGCTCCTAAAGCGCCGAGAAAAATAGAGATAAATGAAACTCCGCCGGTAAAAGAAAAAAGAAAAAGGGAAAGGAAAATGCCAAGAAAAAAATCAAAGGTAATTTTTAGGAGATCTAGGAAAAAACCGCCGTTGAAAATCATATCGGTATTCAGAGGATTTTTTTTATCTTCTTTTAAAGAAGAGAGATGATAGTGGCCGTGAGGAATGGCATCTACTAGAAAATGGCTGGCAAAACCGACAAAAAAAGCGGGAAGGGGGTGTTCGGGAAAAATAGAAGCAAGGCTAGCGCCAACGACAGCGTGAGAAGTTAAAGTCATATTTATTTAGAATTCTTTACCTTTTTCACCCTGTACTCCAGAGTTGTAGGGATGTTTTAATTCTTTAAATTCGGTAGCAATATCGGCGAGAGAAATAAGTTCATTCGGAGCATTGCGTCCAGTAAATATTACATCAGTTTCCAGAGGAACTTTCTTTAGAAAATTAAAAACTTTAGAAAGAGAAAGAAGTTTTAAGTTTAAAGCGACATTTACTTCATCTAAAACTAAAAGGGAGTATTTTTTTGAGAGCAGTGCTTTTTCAGCTAAAGAAAGAGTTTCTAGAGCGGCTTTTTCGTGAGCAGAACGAGGAAGAGAATCGTTTAAAATACCGACAAATCCCCGACCGCCTTTTATAAAAGTAAGATTATCAGAAAAAGAAGAAAGGATTTTATCTTCGCCGGCTGGAAAGCTGGAGCTTTTTATAAATTGGATAAAAAAAACTTTGCCACCGGAACCAAGAACACGAATCGCTTGCCCAATAGCAGAAGTTGTTTTTCCTTTGCCGTTGCCAGTAAAAACTAGGAGCACAGTTAAAAGTATAAAGTTAAAAGTGAAAAGTCGGAAGCAATAAAAAAGAAGTTAGGAGCAGCCGCCGGAGGATTCGCCGCAAGAAAGGCAAGTCATACAAGTGCCGGTTCTAACCATCATACCACCACATTTTTTACAGACTGTGCCGGCGCTGTGTTTACTGTCCACAAAATAGTGATTACTGTTTTCATTGTTAGCGTTGTTGTTCTCAAGAACTGCGGTATTATTTTTTTCATTTATTTCATTTGCTCCGTTCACGTTTTTATAATTACCATTTCCATTACTGCCGTTACCGTTACCGTTTAAAAGAGAAAAGGCGCCGACTCCTTTCAATTCCAAAGGAGAAAGAAACCGCAAAGAGAGGTAGCGAAAAATATAATCAACAATACTGGTGGCTATTTTTATGTCGGGATTAGTGGTAAAGCCTGCTGGTTCAAAACGGCTATAAATAAATTTATCAGCAAGATTTTTTAGAGGAACGCCATATTGCAAAGCCATTGAGATGGTAATAGCAAAAGCATCCAGAAGACCAGAAAGAGTACTCCCCTGTTTTGCCATTTCAATAAAAATTTCTGCGCAAGCGCCGTCTTCATACATACTATAGATAAGATAACCTTCGTGGCCGGCGATAGAGAATTTATGAGTTTCAGAGGGACGTGTCGGAGGGAGGCGGCGGCGGTAAGGAACGTTTGGATGTATTCCGTCTTTTGAGCTTTTTTCTTTTTTCTCGCCTTTGGAATCGCCAGTGTAAAGAGGTTGAGTAGCTTTTGAACCATCGCGATAAACGGCAAAAGCTTTAACGCCAAGTTTCCAAGCAACAATAAAAGCTTCTTCTATTTCCTCTACAGTAGTTTCGTGAGCCATATTAAAGGTTTTAGAAATAGCGCCGGAAATGAAGGGTTGAACAGCGGCAACCATTTTGATGTGGCCGCGCCAAGAAATGGAACGGGTGCCTTTACCGGTTTTAACCGCGCAATCAAAAATTGGCAGATGGTTTTCTTTTAAAAAAGGCGCGCCCTCGGCGGTGCCGTTTTCATAAATCCAACTCAAGATAGCTTTGGATTCTTCTTCTAAATAATTTAGAGCTCGCAAGGATTTTTCTATACTTTGATTAACTATTTTCATCCAGCCGCCGCCGACAAGTTGTTTTGTTTTAACAAGAGAAAAATCCGGTTCAACGCCGGTGGTATCGCAATCCATCATAAAAGAAATAGTGCCGGTCGGAGCCAAGACGGAAACCTGGGAGTTGCGAAAACCAAATTCTTCGCCTAAAGCCAAAGCTTCTTTCCAAACATTTACAGTTTCAAAGGAAAGATTTTTATCAGAAAGAGAATCAAAGTCTATTTTTTCAGAAGCGTCTTCATGCATTTTTACTACTTTAAGCATTGGTTCTTTGTTTTCCTGAAAACCGTCAAATGGCCCTTTACCGGAGGCGATTTCTGCTGAAAAACGATAAGCTTCACCAGACATAAGCGAGGTGATGGCGGATGCCCAAGCTCTTCCCTCTTTTGAGTCGTAAGCAAAACCTTTCGCCATAAGAAAAGCACCAAGATTAGCATAACCTAAGCCAAGCTCGCGGAATTTTTTTGCATTGGCGGTGATTTTTTCTGTTGGATAGCTTGAACTTTGAACGAGAATTTCCTGTGCTAAGATAAAAATATCAACCGTATGTTTAAATTCATCAATTTTAAAATTACCGTCCTCCGATAAAAATTTCATTAAATTGATAGAGGCGAGATTACAGGCGGAATCATCTAAATGCATATATTCGGAACAAGGATTAGAAGCGTTAATACGACCAGTATTAGAGCAAGTGTGCCAGTGGTTAATAGTAGTATCAAATTGTACTCCGGGATCGCCACATTGCCAGGCGGCTTCGGCAATTCCTCTTAAAAGCTCTTCGGCTTTATAAGTTTTTGCGATTTCTTTATTTTTTATAAATTTAGTAGACCATTCACCACCAGCTTCAACCGCTTCCATAAATTCATCCGTCAGACGCACGGAGTTGTTGGCATTTTGAAATTGGATAGAATACCATGCTTCGTTGTTTAAATCAGCCATATCGTAATCGGATTCGGAAAGGGCGTGAATCTTTTTTTCTTCTTCAACTTTACAATTAATAAATTCCACGACATCCGGATGGTCAATATTTAAAATGACCATTTTGGCGGCGCGGCGGGTGGTGCCGCCAGATTTTATCATACCAGCAACAGCATCAGCGCCGCGCATAAAAGACACCGGGCCGGAAGCTTTACCGCCAGCGGAGAGGGATTCGTTTTTAGAGCGCAAAGCGGAGAGGTTTATACCGGAGCCAGAGCCGCCTTTAAAAATCATCCCTTCAGTTTTAATCCAATCTAAAATAGAAGACATATCATCCTTAACGGAGAGGATAAAACAAGCAGAACATTGCGGGTGAGGCATAGTACCGACGTTAAACCAAACAGGGCTGTTAAAAGAGCCTTTTTGATGAACTAGAATATGAGAAAGTTCGTTTTCAAATGTATCTGCTTGTTCAACCGTTTTAAAATAACCGAGTTCTTCACCAAAACGCCGGATATTTTTTACCACTCTTTCTATCATCTGCCTTAGACTTACTTCTCTTTCACGAGTACCTAGACGGCCGCGAAAGTATTTTGAAGAAGTAATATTAACGGCGTTAGCGGACCAGAAATCGGGAAATTCTACTTCTTTTTGTTCAAAAACCTTTTTATTCCCCGAGCCTACAATCGCATCTCTTTTTATCCAGATGATTTCATCTAAAGGATTTTTGCCTGATCGGCTGAAAAAACGCTTTAATTTGAAAAAATTTTCCGGCAGGAGAGCTGTTTTGCCCATTTCGTCTTTTGTGATTGCAGACATAGCTTTTAGAAAACCATCCCGGGGGTAGGTTTCAGTTAAAAATTTATAATTATATTGACTTTTTTAGTAAAATATTTTAGAAAAACAACTAAAAAATTTTACGCAGTATTAACATTATAGAGCGGAAAAGAAGACGGGCAAGGGGATAAGTTTTTAGTATAAAATAGGCTTTGATTTTTAAAAAAAGAAATGTTTTTTATTATAAAAATTGCGGTGGAAAAAAACGGCAAAATAAATTATAATGTGGGCAAATGATAAGGCTCAATGCTCCCCTTTTTGATGTGTATGGTATAGGAGAAAAGTTTGCCGCAAAATTTAAAAATCTTGGGGTGATAACAGTAAGGGATTTACTTTTCCATTTTCCTTTCAGATATGATGATTATTCTTTCGTATCGCCGATAGCAGAGCTTTCGGCGGGACAACAAACAACAATCTGCGGAATAATTAGAAAAGTGCGAGTAAGAAGAAGTTTCCGTAAGGGAATTATTATAGTAGAGGCGGTAATCAGCGATGAGACGGGAGAGATAAGAGCGGTTTGGTTTAATCAGCCATACATAAAAAACGTTTTAGTAGAAGGAAAGAAATTTAATTTTTCCGGAAAGGCGCGGGAAGCGGGAGGAGAAATAGTTTTGTCGTCACCCGCTTATGAAGCGGCGGATAATAAAAGAGTAACAACGCATACAGCGAGACTCGTGCCGGTATATCCAGAAACAAAAGGGATTACTTCAAAAGGAATAAGATTTGCGATGCGGTCTATTTTGGAAAATTTGGGGGAGATAGAAGAATTTATACCAGAAGAAACGCTGGACGAAAATAAGTTGCCGGAAATAAACGAATCTTTAAGAAATATACATTTTCCAAAAATATTAAAGGAAGCAGAAATAGCCAGGCGCCGATTTGCTTTTCAAGAGCTTTTTTTACTTTCCCTTTATAATCTACGCAAAAAAGTTGAGTTAACCAAAGAAAAAGCTCTTTCTATAAAGAGTGATTTTGATTTTGTGAAAAAAGCCATAGAGGAGCTTCCTTTTATAATGACAATTAGCCAAAAGAAAAGTTTACTTGAGATATTGCGCGACATAGAAAAGAAAACACCGATGAACAGACTTTTACAGGGAGATGTTGGTTCGGGGAAAACGGTAGTGGTGGCTTTAGCGGCTGTGGCGGCCGCTAAAGCCGGATTTCAAACAGCTTTTATGGCACCGACGGAGATACTGGCACGCCAGCATTATGAAACAATAAAAAAGCTATTTGGGAAAAAAGAAATTTCGGTGGCGCTTGTAGTAGGCGGGAACAAGGGAAGGGTTTTTTTCGGGGAAAATCTAGAAACGGAAATAAAAAAAAATGATTTAAAAAAAAAGATAACGAGTGGCGAAGTTTTTATAATTATCGGAACACATGCTTTAATCCAAAAAGATGTAAAGTTCAAAAAACTAGGATTAGTAATTGTGGACGAACAGCATCGTTTTGGGGTGGAGCAAAGAGCGGGACTTTTATCGGAGGGAAAACAAAAAAATAAGCAGGCGGTGCCACATTTTTTAAGTATGAGCGCTACGCCAATCCCCCGCACTCTTACTCTAACTGTATTCGGAGATTTAAACTTATCGGTAATAAACGAAATGCCAAAAGGAAGAAAGGAAATAAAGACAGAAATAGTTTTGCCGACAGACAGAGAAAAAACTTATAAATTTATAGAAAAAGAGGTAAAGGCAGGAAAGCAGGTATTTGTAGTTTGCCCGAGAATAGAGATAGAAGAAGGAAAAATGGTGGGACAACGAGAACTTTTTAAATTAGAGATAAAGTCGGTAAAAGACGAATATGAAAAGTTATCAAAAAAAATATTTCCAGATTTGAAAGTAGGAATGTTGCATGGAAAAATAAAACAAAAAGAGAAAGAAGAAATAATGGAAAAATTCAAAGAAAAAAAGATTGATATTTTAGTAGCCACTTCAGTGGTGGAAGTAGGAGTGGATGTGCCAAACGCAACAATAATGATGGTTGAAAGCGCGGAAAGGTTTGGGTTGGCACAGCTTTACCAATTTAGAGGAAGGGTGGGAAGAGGAAAACAGCAATCGTATTGTTTTTTGTTTACGGAATCAGAGACGGAGGCGGCAAAAAAGAGATTAGAGGCAATCACAACGGCAAAAAATGGTTTTGAATTAGCAGAGAAAGATTTGGCTTTACGCGGACCGGGACAATTTTTAGGAAAAAAACAGACAGGCACGCCGGATGCGGCAATGAAATCTTTACATGATTTATCACTGATAAAAGAAGCAAGAGGGAGCGCTGTTAAAATAATTAAGGAAAGCTCGGAACTTTTAAAATACCCGCTATTAAGAGAGAAAGTGCAGGAGTTTAATAAGGAGGTACATATGGAGTAAAAAGGAATCTTTAATAAGTGTTAGGATTTGACAGGAAAGATTAAAAACGTATAATGTTACACGGTTCTTAAATATATAATAATAGGAGAAAAAAGGATGGCGAAATTACCAAATTTTTTTAGTGATGGGAGTTTAACTTCTTTACCACCTGAAGTATTAGAGAAACAGGTGGAGAGATTAAGAGAAGTTTGTAAAAGACATAACTGCTTACCAGAAGAAGAGCGGGAACAAGAATCTGGTGAGTAGTATGGTAAGTTTTTAAAAAAATTAGGCCGGAGCACTTTGTGTGTCCGGCCCTTTATATTTCTAATCGGTTTTTCCTAAATTGTCAGAAGCAAAGCCCTTCAAGCAAAAGGTTTGGCTTGAGGGAGTTGGTATGCTTTTTAGCAATAAAGAAAAAATCCGACGGATATTTCAAGGTGCGTTCAATATCTAATGTTTTTATTGTAACACAGTTTTTCTAGAAAGAGAGCTTGCTGTGGAAAACTTATTTTTTTCGAAATTTGGGAGTAACCCAGAAACCGAGGCGCCATTTACCGCCTAAAGCAAGGCGAGTTTCCGCGTCTATGGCAGGAAGAGAGCCAAAAATGATTAGAGTAATAGGCATTAGAGCCCATTCAATAATATAAAGCAGGTAATGGCGACCGGAAAACCAAGACGGTTTTGGCGGAAGAAGCAAGACGGATAGAATAGCGGAACTAATAATACCAATAGAGGCGAGACTCATAATAAAACGGGTGATTTCTGGAAGACTATAAGAAAGGAGAGAATAATTAAAATTATCGCCGCCTAAAAGAAGGGGGAGCCATCCTAAAGCAAAAATAATTAGAGCGTTGGTAGCCCAAGAATGAAATCCTTCAATAGAGTTAAAAGCCCAATAAAGTTTTTTTGAAAAGGAGATGGATTTATTTTTTAAAAAGCCGTCTAGCATAAAAGGAATATTTTCCACGCCCCAAGCCCAACGCCTTTGCTGTTTATAAAGATTTTTCATAGTGCCGAAAAAAGTAGGAGCGATATTAGCGTCCATAAAAACCGGATAGTTTAAAGGAATTACTTTCCAATCACCATTGAAATGGATAAAGCATTGCCAAAAAATGCGGGAATCTTCGGAAACTAAATCTTTACTCCAAAAGCCTATTTTTTCCAGAGGTTCAAAAGGCATAGAGTGCGAAGAAAAAGTAGTAAGACGTTCGGGGCGAGCTTGTTGCATCATTTGCCAAAAAGTGCAGGAAAAAGAAATAACTCTTGCTAAGGAGGGAGCGTGAAAGATGTTATTGGTAAAAAGAGGAATGGGCTGATAGCTGGCACGCCAAGGATTGGCAGCAGTTAAAAATCTGTAAGATAAGATGCTAAAATAATTTTTTTCAATGCGAGTATCTATATCAAAAACAGAGACTAAAATGTGGCGGTAAGGAATGTTCAGTCTATCAATAATTTCTTCTTTTACTTTTTGTCCCATCCAAGATTCATTTGAGCCTTTACCGGGTATTTCGCCTGGAAGATTTTTAGGATGAACAGTAATTAAAAATTTGAAAAAATTGCCGGCGTATTCTTTTTTTATTTCTTCAGCAGCGAGAAGAGCGGCGGGACAAGCTCTTTCCTCAATGCCTAACACGATAATAAATTTATCTTTAGGATAATTTGAGGAAATAAGACTATCAAAAGTTTCCTTAATAACATCATACGGCTCTTTATAGAAAGGTAGAATGATAAGATGATAAACATCTTGCCAAAAAATTTTTCCGTCGGGAGTGGGATTTTCTTTTTGGAGTTTTTCCAGCCAGTCTATTTTAAGGTTTTTCTTCATTACGCCAAAAGTGTGGCGAAGATGAAGGGAAAGAAAAACAGTTTTTAAAAGCCAATAAATATCAAAAAGAATGATGAAAGCCGCCATAAAAGAGGGCGTAAAAAAAGAGAAGACGAACATAGCCGCGATAGAAAGCCAGACTAAAGAAGCTGGAAGGATTTCAAAAAACCTATACACAGCCAGAATTAAAACAGAAAGAGCCAGCTTTCGTCAACAGAGAAGATGCCGCCTCCTTTTGTAAAGAAATAAAGAGATAAGGCAAATAAGATGAAATCCAAAGCTAGATCTTCTTTAGAGCGCTTGCCGAGCCAAAATTTTCTTAAGATAAGCGTAAGCATTTCAAGAGCAATAAGCAGAGCAGCCCAGCGGGAAATAAACCCAAAAGCAAGAAGAAGCCCAGCAATAATATCAAGCACGCCGATAAATTTTGTTTTTCTGAATTTATGAAGACCAAACCAAAAAATAACGGTGGCAAAAGCGACGCGCAGAAAAAGAAAAGTAAAATCGCTTAAAATAAGAAGAATGGGCATAGTAGATAAGGTTTGATTAAAATATAATTTTAGATTACTATGGTTTTATTGTAGCAAAGATATAAGTAATTTAAAAGCAGAAAGATTACGAATTTATTGCGGGCAAAAAGGCCCTATCGTCTAGCGGTTAGGACATCAGCTTTTCAAGCTGAGAACCGGGGTCCGACTCCCCGTAGGGCTACAAAAATTATGAATAAAATTTCAACAGATGAGAAAAAAATAGAGAAACTTCTTTCGCGGGGAGTGGAAGAAGTAATAGTACACGAAGATTTAGAAAAAGAGCTTAAAAGCGGCAGGAAGTTGCGCGTTAAGTTAGGATTTGATCCGACAGGAGCAAAAATACACATAGGAAGAGCTATTATTTTGAAGAAGCTTAGAGAGTTTCAAGAGTTGGGACATAAAGTTGTTTTTATTGTGGGAGATTTTACAGCAAAAATCGGAGATCCTTCAGATAAGCTTAGTAAGAGGCCGATGTTAACGGAAAAGCAGATAAAAGAAAATTTGAAAAGTTACGAAAAACAGGTGGAAAAAATAATAGATTTAAGTCAGGCGGAGTGGCGTTTTAATAGCGACTGGCTGAAAAAATTAAATACTGGAGAAATAGCAGAGTTAGCAGAATCTTTTTCCGTGCAACAGATGATTGCCAGGAGAAATTTTAAAGAAAGGTGGGAGAAGAAAGAAGAGATAAGTTTAAGAGAAATGCTTTATCCCCTTTTTCAAGGATATGACAGTGTAGCGGTAAAAGCGGATGTAGAAATTGGCGGGTTTGACCAACTTTTTAATTTAAAGGCGGGAAGAGTGATACAAAAACATTATGGAATGAAGGAGCAAAATGTTTTGACTACTTCAATGCTAATAGGAACCGATGGGCAAAAAATGTCCACGAGTTTTGGAAATGTAATAAATATTACAGACGAGCCGAAAGAAATGTTTGGCAAAATAATGTCTATATTAGACGAGTTGATAGAAAAATATTTTTTGCTTTGCACTGATTTGGAAGAAAAAGAAATAAAGGAAATTAAGAAAGGAATAGAAGGGGGCAAACTTAATCCGAAAGACGCAAAAGTAAGACTAGGGGAAGAAATAGTAAAAATTTACCACGGAGAAAAAGCGGCAAGAGAAGCAAAAGGAGAATTTGAAAGAGTTTTTTCAAAAAAGGAATTGCCAAAGGAAATTCCGGAAGTAAAAATTGAGGGAGTAAGCAAGGATTTAGTGTGGGTTTTAATAAAATCAGGAATTGCTAAAAGTAAAAGTGAGGCGTGGAGATTAATAAAGCAAGGAGGAGTAAAAGTAAACGACGAAAAAGAGGAAAATCCGAAGAGGCAAATTTTTAAAGGAGATGTAATAAAAGTGGGGCCGAGGCATTTTGTGAAAGTAATATAATACGACTTTAAAAACCGCCGGAGAGGCGATTTTTAAATTGTGTTTTTGTTAAGTTAAATCAGCTAAGTTTGACTCGGAGTTTTTTAGCTTTGTCGCGATTGATTTTCGGAAGACGAATAGTAAGAACACCATTTTTTAATGAGGCGTCAGCTTTTTCAGGGTCTATTTCCTGCGGTAAAATTATTGAGCGGGAAAATCTTCCCCAGTAACATTCTTGATAAAAGTAGTCGTCTTCTTTTATTCTTTCTTGCATTTCTCTTTTTCCTTTTATAGAAACAGATTCGCCGGTGATGTCTATGGCTAAATCTTCCGGTTTAACGCCGGCAACGGTGGATTGGATAACTATTTCATCAGGAGTCTGAAAAACATCAACAGTGAGCTGGCCTTCCGGCTCAATAGAAAACTCTTCTTCCTGTTCCGCCGGAGATTCACTTATTATTTCTTCGCGCTTTTTTGATTTTTTTGTTCTCGGTTTTAAAACAACGCTTTCAGCTTTAGCAAGAGAGGCGACTGGTTCAGATTCTTTAGAGGTAGAAACTTCTTCGTCAACGGGAGCGGAAATATCTTCTATCCCCTTTTCTTTTTTGCCTTCCACAAGGCTTCCAAAATAATTTTTTGCTTGTTCATCCATAGTCTTATAATTATAACGCAAAAATTTTAAAATTGTTATTCTGTAGTTTTTGCTTTTTTAAGAGAATCAAGTTTTTCAAATTCGCCAAGAACAATAAAGCCAACGATTAAAAGAAGCATTGTTGGCAACATTACAGCTCCTTTTATCATTATAAGATAATTAAAAATCGTGTGCAATAAAGTGGCTAAAATAATACCTTCGGAAATAAAAAGAAACTGTTCATGAGCTTTAATGCCTTTCGCCCACCAATATCCCACTAAAGCAGAACTTAAGCTGTGAAGAAGATTGGCGCCAATAAAGCGTAAGGTGGCAGTATGGAAAGCAATGCCGATGTTGGCATAAGAATTGAATTGACCGAGAATGGCACCAATATTTTCCACGGCGGCAAAGCCTAAAGAAACCGTAATTATATAAACCATAACATCAATTGGCTCATCAAAAAATTTGCTTTTTCTAATAAACCAAAAAACGGCAAGGAATTTTAAAACTTCTTCTATTAAAGAAAAAGAAAAGAAATAAGGAGAAGAATATTCGGGAATTCCTATTTTTTTAAACCAGCTATCGGCAAGTACTTCAAAGTAAAAAGCTAAAAAAGTAAAAGCGGCACCGAGAAGAAAGGCAAAAATAATCATCTTTTTCGGTTCGGGGCGGCGGTAGTCTTCTTTTAGAAAAAAAAGAAGCCAGGCAAAACTGGGGAGAAGAGCAAGAAAAATAATAAACCCAGACATTATGTATATTATACAATAAGAATAATTTTCGGTGAAATAAAAAGCCCCCGACGTTTTTGAAATAAGAACGCGGGGGCGCGAAAGAGGTTTTAGGTTGCGGAGTTTATTTTTTCCGCCGAGATGATCACCTTGTTTTTCACAAGGAAAAAATCCGGAGGTTCTTCTTTTGACTCTAAAAAAGTCTTCCGCTTTGTATTTTTATAAAAACCCAGCTCCTCCTTTATGAGGATAAGCCATTTTTCTTCATAAACTTTTTCTTTCCAAAGAACAGGGTATATTTCCCCTTCTTTTAATTGTTCAATGGAAAGGATAACACCGGGCGCTTCCACAGCATATTTTGTTACGGGGCCGATATTGGAATAAAAAACAAAAGCAAATAATAAAACGGTAGCCCCAAATAAAATAATAAATCTTCCTCCGTCATCTTCATCTTTATTAAAAGAAAGAAAAAAAAGAACTAAGGCTACAAGACAAGAGAACGAAAAAGCGACAACTGTAAAGAAAACTATTAACTCTGGTGGCATTTTATTCCTCCTAAAAAAGTTTTTCAAAAAACCCTAAGGGGTTTTATGCTGATTTATTTATAAGCGAAGGAGTGTTTTTTGTCAATGGTTCGTGGTTATTTATTTTAAGTTGACCCTATTAAATAAAATTCTTTAGGTTTTAATTTGCGGAGCAAATTATTTAATATGGTGTCCAGGTTCAGATAGATATCCGCCACCTTAAGTTTGTAAAGTAATAACATCTTTTGTCGGCAGCCGACTAGTTTGCCGCTTATCCAAATATTGATTAGGAGTCAAATAATTCAATGCCTGATGAG
>Ga0208373_1002248_pt1 | contig 22045 bp, 16 predicted proteins | sample RifOxyC2_FD_184036 | JGI IMG/M metagenome (GOLD analysis project Ga0208373, IMG submission 184036) | Soil microbial communities from Rifle, Colorado - Rifle Oxygen_injection C2 (SPAdes) | ecosystem: Environmental > Terrestrial > Deep subsurface > Rock core/Sediment | place: Rifle, Colorado... | reverse complement strand
TTAAATGTTTTGGTTTTTTAGATAATTCGTTTAAACCTAGTATTCCAAACTTCTTAAATCTTGTTTGCCATCTGTGCAAAGTCATTCTTCCAATTCCAAAGTGACGGGCAGTGAGCGAGGAATTTTTGCCGTTTGCCCTGTGCCAGTCCAATATTTTTAATCTTTGTTTTGCTTGATCTGTGAGTTTATCTGTCAGGGTAGAAGACCAAGCAATAGTTCTTGCTCCTGGCAGTATTGAGCCGTATATTGTCATATGCCGTCCATTATACTTTCCTTTCATAATTTTAAAAGAGTAGGTGTATCATATCATATGAACCAGCGCAGGGTGTTGACATTTTAAAATAAAAGAATATAATAGATATATATTCACAATTGCACTAAAAGTGCAAGAAACTCGATTGCTAAATCGGGGTAAATCATACTAAAAAGAAGTGGCCATATTTCTTCTTTAAAAAATTTAAAACCTTCACTATAAAAAAGGTATTTTTTGGTGAAGGACACATAACCCGTTTAGGGTTTTTTGTAGTTATAACAACGGAATTTTAAAATTATGGTAAATTTAAAAAAATATTTTGCAACTATACTTTTATTAATAATTTTAGTTGTGCCTACTTTTGTATCAGCTAGTTGGTGGAATCCATTTAGTTGGAATGTTTGGCAAAAAATCAATAGTATTTTTAATAAACCAAAAATAGTTCAAGTTCAGCAAGAAAATAAAAACAATAAAGAAAAAGGTCAAGAAAATGTAGAAGGACAAAAAGAAAGAAATGATAAGTTATTGTTAGGTGATGTTTATCCGCTTTTTGGTGATTTAAAATGGAGTCCTATTACACCTAAAAAAGCTGAAGGAGTAGAGCCAATAGGTGGATTTGAAACAAAGTCACAAACAAAGATATCAGGATTTAGCGAGGCAGAAAAATTCTTTACATATTATAAAAATAAATTAACTAATCTTGGGTGGCAAGATGATTGGAGTTTTTCAGCAGATGGAGTTTTAGGAAGTCAAATTGGTTTTAAAAAAGGAGATGACAGAATTGTTTTAAGTTTTAATTTAAAGCCTGGGAAAATAATCTCAGGAGTCAACGAGCCTTTGCGCTATGAATGCCCTTGCGAAACAACTTATTCTATTTTTACCGCAGTAAAAAAGGATGAAACTGTAGACTAGAAAATTTACACAAACACAGAATATGGATTTGAATTTGAATATTTAAAGGAGTGGAAAATTTCTGAAAAGAAAATTCAGAATAGTTTATCGATAAGAATATTTTCAGATTTTAATTCAAATAAAGGCTCTCTAACAATCAGCGTTGAATCAAGACCTTATAGCCTTTGTTCTGATTATTTAGATCTTAATAGTGTTGTTAATAAAAATATTGATATATTAAAAGGCAGTGTTTGAAATTTAATTATCAGCGAAAAATTAATTGGCTGGGTTAATTCAAAAGAAATTATATTTGAATCTAGTGGCGACTATCGAGGGCATAGTTTATTTTTAATAAAAAACGACAGGTTTTATACGGTTTCAAATTTTGAATCAAGCAATATTTTTAATAAAAATAAGGATGGATATCAGAAGATTGTTTCAACATTTAAATTTACAAAATAAAAAAGTACTGAATTCCCGATCAAGTCGGGAATGACACTAACAAAATAAATTTTTAAAATCAAGCTAAAGTCATTTATTAATTGAAAATTGATTCATTGTAAATTCAATGAAAATTAAAAATTGATAATTGAAAATTTACACAAATGGCTGAGAAAACATTTAAAGTGAGAAACTTTTCAAAGTCCAAGATTACTTATCCATTGCCAGATTTGCTGACAATGCAAAGAGATACTTGGGAAGATTTTTTAGAAGTAAGAATCAAAGAACTTTTTGATGAAATGTCACCTATTCGTGATTATACTGGCAAAGAGTTTGAGCTCTGGTTTGGGGATTACAAATTGGGTAAGCCAAATTATATAGATGGATTAACTGCCAGAAGAAACAACGATTCTTTAGAGTCCCCTTTAAGAGTAAAAATAAAATTAGTTAATTTACAGACAAAAGAAATAAAAGAGCAAGAGGTCTTTATGACTGATATTCCTTTGATGACAGAAAGGGGAACTTTTGTTGTAAATGGAGTAGAAAGAGTTGTTGTTTCTCAGCTTATCCGTTCTCCTGGAGCATTTTTTACAATGAAAACAGCTAAAGCTAAAAAGTTTTTTGGAGCTAAAATTATTCCAAATAGAGGAGCTTGGCTGGAATTTGAAACAGAAGAGTCGGGGTTTATTGGAGTAAAAATTAACAGAAAAAGAAAAGTACCAGCAACTACTTTGCTTATGGCTTTGGGTTTAAAAGATGTTGCTGAAGTTGAAAAAACTTTTAAAGATGTAGATACAGGAGAAGTAAGATTTATTAAAGAAACTTTAAAAAGAGATACTTGTAAAGATCAAAAAGAAGCTTTGGTAGAAATTTATAGAAGATTGCGTCCGGGTGACTTGGTAACTCCAGATACAGCGCAAGATTTAATTTTTAATATGTTTTTTAACTTTGACAGATATGATTTGAGCCGTGTTGGAAGATGGAAAACTTGGCAAAGATTACCTAATTTGATGCCAGAATCTAAGAAAAAAACCAAAAATGGAGATATGGAAATTTCTAAAGATGAAAGAATTTTAATGATTGAAGATTTGGTTGAAGTTGTAAAAGAAGTTATTCGTATGAATAACGATCCTTTGGCTAAAGCTGATCAAGTGGACCACTTAGGAAACAGAAGAGTAAGATGTTTATCTGAACTTTTGCAAAATAGATTAAGAGTTGGAATGATGAGAATGGAAAGAATTATTAAAGACAAAATGTCTACATTGGATCCATCTACAATTACTCCAATTCAGCTTATAAACCCAAGACCTTTAATGGCAGTTGTAAAAGAATTTTATACAGCTTCACAGTTTTCACAATTTATGGATAACGAAAATCCATTAGCTGAATTGGAGCATAAAAGAAGATTAACAACCACAGGTCCTGGAGGTTTAACTAGAGAAAGAGCTGGTTTTGAAGTAAGAGATGTCCAGCCTTCTCATTATGGAAGAATTTGTCCAATTGAAACTCCGGAAGGACCAAATGTTGGTCTTGTGGGTCACTTGGCTTCTTTTGCAAGAGTTAATCCTTTTGGATTTATTGAAACACCATATTTTAGAGTAAAAAATGGCAAAATTACAGATGAAATTGATTATTTGCCAGCTCAAGATGAAGAAAGATTTGTAATTGCTCCAGCATCTGTGCCAATTGATGAAAAGACAAATAAAATTTTGCCAGAGGTCCAGCCAGATAAAATTGAAGCTAGAGTAAAAGGAGAACCAGCAGAAATTGAAATTTCTAAAGTAGATTATATTGATGTTTCTAGCAAACAATTTATTTCAATTGCAGCTTCTTTAATTCCATTTTTGCAAAATGATGATGCTTCTCGTGCACTTATGGGTTCAAACATGCAAAGACAATCAGTTCCTTTGCTAAGACCAGAGGTACCTTTGGTTGGAACTGGTGTCGAAAGAAATGTAGCTAAAGATTCAGGACAAGTTGTTTTGGCAAAAGCTAATGGAAAAGTTTTAGAAGTTGATGCAAAACATATTAAAGTAGCTTATGAAGCTTCTGGTTCAAGCAAAAAAGAAGAATTTAATCACGAATTACAAACATTTGTCAGAACCAACCAATATTCTTGTTTCCACCAAAAACCAATTGTAAATGTTGGAGATGAAATTAAAAAAGGAGATGTTATGGCAGATGGTGCTTCTATTTCACATGGCAGATTGGCTTTAGGTAGAAATATTTTAGTTTGTTTCTTGCCTTTAAGGGGAGGAGGATTTGAAGACTCAATTACAATTTCAGAAAAATTAGTTAAAGAAGATGAATTTACTTCAATTCATTTGGAAGATTTTACTTGCGATGTTCGTGAAACAAAATTAGGAGATGAAGTTACAACTTCTGATATTCCAAATGTTGGAGAAGAAAAGTTAAAAGATTTAGATGAAGAGGGAATTATAAGAATTGGAGCTGAAGTTGGTCCAAATGACATTTTAGTTGGAAAAATTTCTCCAAAAGGAGAAGCAGAATTAACTCCAGAAGAAAGATTGCTTAGGGCAATTTTTGGAGATAAAGCTAAAGATGTTAAGGACACTTCACTTAGAGTAGAGCATGGTAAAAAAGGAAAAGTTACTAATGTAAGAATTTTTTCAAGAGAATTGGGACATAAATTAGAACCAGGAGTAATTAAGAAAATTCAAGTTGAAGTAGCTGAAACCAGAAAAGGTAAAGTGGGAGATAAACTTGTAGGAAGACATGGAAACAAAGGAGTTATTTCAAAAATTTTACCAGAATCAGAAATGCCATTTTTAGCTGATGGAACTCCAATTGATTTGGTGTTTTCTCCATTATCAGTTCCTAGCCGTATGAACATTGGACAAATTTTGGAAACTCACCTAGGTTGGGCAGCTCACAAATTAAATTATATTGCGATTACCCCATCACTTTTGGGAGCAAATAGAGAAGATATTAAAAAAGAATTGAAAGAAGCAGGTTTGCCAGAATCAGGGCAGGCAATTCTTTATGATGGGAAAACTGGTTTGCCATTCCCAACTCCAATTACAGTAGGATATATGTATATAATGAAGCTTATTCATATGGTGGACGACAAAGTGCATGCTAGATCCATTGGGCCTTACTCACTTATTACTCAACAACCACTTGGAGGAAAAGCTCAATTTGGTGGACAACGTTTTGGAGAAATGGAAGTATGGGCTTTGGAAGGTTACGGTGCAGCTCACACCTTGCAAGAAATGCTTACAATTAAATCTGATGATGTAGTAGGAAGAGCAGCAACCTATGAAGCAATCTTAAAAGGAGAGCCAATAAGAAATCCAAATATTCCAGCTTCATTTAACTTGCTTGTTGCAGAACTTAAATCACTTGGAATGTCAGTGGAAGTTAAAGAAAAAATAAAAGAAATCAAACCAGACAAAAGCTAAAGCATTTTGACTGGCCCGTCACAATGGCCCGCTTTAGCGGGACTTTGGTCGGGGAAGAAAGAAAATAATAAAAGTTGTCATTGCGAGGAGCCCGCAGGCGACGAAGCAATCCAGCATAATAAAAAATCCGTCTCGCTAAGCGGGACGGATTGTGTGCGAAATTAGTCCTTCTTGATTGCAAGCACATTTTCAACAAAATCAACTCGCATTTCTAATTTGTCTGTTCGTTTTACTGTATCATCTAAAGTATATTTTATATCCTTGATGTCTTTCTTTACATCACTCATATCTTTGTCAATTTTATTGAACCTTTCAACTAAAATTTTTGTTTGGTTGTCAAATCCATTTTTCATCATTACGGCCAATTTATTGATTGTTATTTTCTTAATTAATTTATTTTTTTCTTTTGCCATAGTATTTTAGGATTTAATTATCACAGCTTCATTATATCAGACTCAAAACTCGTGTCAAATATAAAAATATTTAAAGTGTAGCATAAAATTTTATGAAAAAAATAATTTTATATTTAGCTATTTGTTTAGTTATTTAAATAGTATTTTTTATTGGAACTTGTGTTTATAAATATAAAAAATGCACAGATTTGATATCATATATTCCGCAAAGAGAGCAGGGAGATATTGTTGAGGGAGTTTCTGGCGGATTGAGACGTATAGTCGGAGCAAAAGATAAGGGTGATTATTATTTTTTCGAAAATAAGGAATTTAAAACCCTTAAGGATGCGACAAATTATTGTATGTGGAAATAGAAATAATTATATTTTTATAAAATAAATCGTTAGTGCGGGTTATAAGCGACTAGATTGCTTCGTCGCTTTGCTCCTCGCAATGACGAATAATAAAACAAATGAGAGTACTTGATCTTGAATCAATTAGAATAAAATTAGCTTCTCCTGAAGATATTATTTCATGGTCTCATGGTGAAGTTATAATGCCAGAAACTATAAATTATAGAACTCAGAAACCTGAAAAGGATGGGCTTTTTGATGAAAGAATTTTTGGACCAGAAAAAGATTATGAGTGTTCTTGCGGAAAGTATAAAAGAATCAGATACAAAGGAGTTGTTTGCGATAGATGTGGAGTTGAAGTTTGCAAATCTCAGGTAAGAAGAGAAAGAATGGCTCACATTAAATTAGCTGCTCCAGTTTCGCATATTTGGTTTTTAAGGGGAGTACCTTCAAGAATGGGTCTTGTTTTAGACAAATCCAGCCAACAATTAGAAAAAGTTATTTATTTTTCTAGCTATATTGTAACTAAAGTTGATGGACAAGCTCGAGATAAAATTTTGGAAGCTATTGAAGATGAATATAAAAGTAAAGTAAAAAAAGAAAAAACAGAAACAGCCAAAACCGAATTAAAAATTGCTCGTGAAAAAGCAAAAGAAGAAGTTTTAGATATCAAAGAACTTCAAATTTTAAATGAAGTATCTTATCATAATTTGTCTTTAAAATATGGAGAAATTTTTGAAGCAGGAACAGGAGCAGAAGTTGTGCGAGAAATATTTTCTAAAATTGATTTAAAAATTACAGTTGAAGAATTAGTAAAAGAAAGTCAAACAACACCACCAGCTTTAAGAAAGAAAGTTTTGCGTAGATTAAAATTGTTTCAAGGAATGCTTCGTTCTGGAGTTAGGCCTGAGTGGATGTTTATGACAGTTTTGCCAGTTTTGCCACCAGATTTGCGTCCAATGGTTCAGCTTGATGGAGGAAGATACGCCTCTTCTGATCTAAATGATTTGTACAGAAGAGTAATTAACAGAAACAATAGATTAAAATATTTGCTTGAAATTAAAGCTCCTTCAGTTATTGTAAGAAATGAAAAAAGAATGCTTCAAGAAGCAGTTGATGCTTTGGTTGATAATGAAATGAGAAAAGGAGTTACTACCACAGCTACAACAGGAGGTAAGAGATTGCTTAAATCATTAGCTTCAATGCTTGCTGGAAAACAAGGAAGATTTAGACAAAACCTTTTGGGTAAACGTGTAGATTATTCTGGAAGATCAGTTATTACAGTAGGACCAGAGCTTCATTTTTCACAATGTGGTTTGCCAAAAACCTTGGCTTTGGAGATTTTTAAACCTTTTGTAATTAAAAGAATTTTAGATAAAGAATTAGCTTATAATATCAGGGGAGCTGGCAGATTAATTGAAGAAAGAACTCCAGAAGTTTGGGCTATTTTAGAAGAAATTATCAAAGGCAAATTGGTACTTCTAAATAGAGCTCCAACTTTGCATAGACTTGGAATTCAAGCATTTCAGCCGATATTAACAGAAGGAGAAACAATAAGACTTCATCCTTTGGTTTGTGAAGCTTTTAATGCTGATTTTGATGGAGATCAAATGGCAGTTTATTTACCTTTGTCTGATGAAGCTCAAAAAGAAGCAAGAGAAATTATGCTTTCTTCAGCTAACTTTTTAAGACCAGCTACAGGACTACCTGTAATTGGGCCTTTCCGAGATATTGCTTTGGGTTGTTACTTTTTAACAAAAATGAAAGAGCCCTTCGACTCCGCTCAGGGCAAGCCAGCAGAAGTAAAATTATTTTCATCAGCATCTGAAGTTATTACTGCTTTAGAATATGGTTTTATAAAACAAAATGAAAAAATAAAAGTTCCAAATCCAAAATTACTTGATGACAATGGCAATGTTATAGACAAAGAACATCACAAAAATGTGGAGATTATTGAAACAACTCCAGGTAGAGTTATTTTAAACAATAATTTACCAAAAGATTATATTTATGTAAATAAATTAATTGATAACAAAGGACTTAAGGCCTTAGTTAGAGATATTGTAGAAAAATATCATGGAGAAAGCTGTATTCAAGCAATTGATAATATTAAAACTTTGGGTTTTGAATACTGTACATTGTCAGGAATTTCTTGGGGTATGGATGACTTGGTTGTTCCAAAAGAAAAACCAGCTTTAATTTTTCAAGCAGAAAGAGAAGCAGAACAAATTGACAAACACTATGCCAAAGGTTTGCTTTCGCACGATGAAAAAGTTTCTCAGAAAATTTTAATTTGGAAAGCAGTTAAAACTAAGATTGAAAATTTATTGCGTACTACTCTGCCAGAAGATGGGCCAGTTATGTCAATTGTCAATGCCGGAGCTAGAGGAACATGGGCCCAGCCAGTACAGATGGCAGGTATGAAAGGTTTGGTGAACAATCCTTCTGGAGAAATTATTGAACTTCCAGTTAAATCTTGTTTTGCTGAAGGCTTTAAAGTGCTTGAATATTTTATTTCAACTCATGGAGCAAGAAAAGGAACGGCGGATACAGCTTTAAGAACATCTTCTGCAGGTTACTTAACTAGAAGATTGGTAGATGTGGCACATGATGTGATAATTGCCGAAGAAGATTGTGGAGACAGAAAAGGAACAGAAGTCTTAAGAAAAGATGCTAATTTAATTGAGCAAGATTTTGCTTTTAAAACAGTAGGTAGAATCACCTTAGAAGATATAATTGGCAAAGACAAAAAAGTTATTGTCAAAAAAGGTGAGCTTATAAACTGGCAACAAGCAAATCAAATTACCAAAGAAGAAATAGAAAAAGTTACATTGAGAACTCCTTTGTCTTGCAAATCAACTGTAGGACTTTGCCAACATTGCTATGGTTGGGATTTGGGTAGAAACAAATTAGTAAATCTTGGAGAATCTGTGGGAGTTGTAGCTGCTCAAGCTATTGGAGAGCCAGGAACTCAGCTTACATTAAGAACAAAACATATTGGAGGAATTGTAGGAGCTTCAGATATTACACAAGGTTTACCAAGAATTGAAGAAATTTTTGAATGCAGAGCTCCAAAAGGAGAAGCTGTAATGTCGCTTACAGATGGAAAAGTTGTCAAAATTGATGAAGAAACTAGAACCATCACAATTCAGCCGGTCGTACAAGGCAAAGATGAAAAGAAAAGAAAAACCAAAGATTTGCCAATGGATTATAAAATTGGAAACAGAATTGCAATTTTGGTTGAGGTGGGTCAAGAAGTTAAAGAAAACCAAGCTTTGTGTGAAGGAAGTTTGGATCTTAAAAAACTTTATAAATCAGTTGGATTACAGGAAACTCAAAAATACATTTTAAAAGAAGTTCAAAATGTTTATGCTTCTCAGGGAGTAGATATTCACGACAAACATGTTGAAATAATGATTCAGAAAATGTTTTCAAGAGTTAAGATTAAAGAAGAGGGTGCTTCACAGTGGGTAAGAGGTGAAATAGTTGAAAGACCAATTTTCCAAGAAGAAGTTGCGCTTCTTAAAGAAGCAAAGAAAGATATTCCAGTTGCTTCCGAAATATTGCTTGGAATTTCAGAAGTTGCTTTGGCTTCAGATAGCTTTTTGTCAGCTGCTTCTTTCCAACAAACTTCTCGTGTACTTATCAAAGCTTCACTTGAAGGCAAAGAAGATAAATTACGAGGTCTTAAAGAAAACGTAATTATTGGAAAACTTATTCCAGTCGGCACAGGATTTATAAAGAAATAATTTTAAGTAGTAAAACAAAGTCCCGCTAAGCGGGATTTTTGTTTGAAAACAATTTGCTCACGCACGTCTGAGCGAATATAAAATATTACTCTTGTTTTTAATTTTTAAAGAGTTAAAATAAAGTAAAATATAATTTTATGAACTCAAAAAAATTTAAATCTCTTGATTTATTTGCTGGAATAGGTGGAATAAGGACTGGATTTGAACAAGCTGGTTTTCAGACTGTTTTTGCTAATGATTTCGATGCGTATTGTAAGGCAACTTATGACTTAAATTTTAATAATATTTTGCTTAAGGTTTGCGATGTGGCAAAAATAAAAAGCGAGGAATTACCAGATTTTGATATCTTATTAGCAGGTTTTCCTTGTCAACCTTTTTCTATTGCCGGATATCGTAGAGGTTTTTTAGACACTGGGCGTGGAGATTTATTTTTTGAAATCTTAAGAATAGTAAAAGATAAAAAACCTCAAGTTGTATTTCTCGAAAATGTGAAAAATTTAAAATCTCATGATAAAGGAAGAACTTTTAAAATTATTTCAGATGCTTTATCGGATTTGGGTTATTATATAAAAGTTGATGTTCTTAATAGTGCAGAATATGGCAATGTTCCTCAGAATCGTGAAAGAGTTTATATTGTAGGCTTTAAGTCAGAAAATGCCTATAATAATTTTAAATTTCCTGAAAAAGTAAAACTTAAAAAAAATATAGCAGATGTGCTTGAAGGTAAAGTTGATGAGAAATATTATTATAATAATTCATTAATGTATGAAAAGTTAAGAGAAGGTGTAAAATCAATAAATACAATATATCAGTGGCGCAGAACTTATGTTCGTGAAAATAAGAGTGGTGTTTGTCCTACGTTAACAGCCAATATGGGAATGGGAGGTCATAATGTCCCCTTAATAAAAGATAAAAAAGGAATTAGAAAGTTAACTCCTCGTGAATGTGCAAGATTTCAAGGTTTCCCTGATAGTTTTCGCTTTCCCACTAATCTTGCTGATACAAAATTGTATAAACAGATTGGAAATTCAGTAACTGTAACTGTTATAAAATCAGTTGCGGATCAAATTATGAAAGCAATAGAGTCATAATATGTTTATAGACAAACAGCCAGAAAAAAATATTGATTATTATAAAAGGTTGCTAAAGGCTATTGGTTCTTTGTCTAATCTTTTTTCTGAAAATCCTGAGCCATATATTGATGATAGAATTGCTGAAAATTTATTTTGTAAAGCATTTGATGCAAAAAATCTTTCTCGTTCTGATGCTTCTGCAGATGCCTCTAAAAATCGGGTTGGGTTAGGTATTAAAACCTTTCTTGAGGGCAACGGAAGAACTTTGCAAAAAGTAGCTGAATTTAATAAGGATCATATTTCTTTTAATACACTTGCTTTGGAAGAAAAAATAAGAAAAATCTCAGAATTAAGAAATGAAAGAATAGAGACAACAAAACGTATATTCGGTTTAGATAATTTAATTTATCACTGCATAACAAGACATGTTGGCGGAATTGTTGTATATGAAACACCATTTAATCTTATAGAAGTTGAAAAAATTAAAAATATTAAAATTGCAAGAGGAGGTAGTTCAATACAGTTCTCAGACTCAAAAAATGATTATTCATTTAATAATTCTAAAAGCACACTTTATAAAAGGTTTACTGCAGATAATATTATTCTTAATTTACCGGTTAGAATTATTGCTGATCCATTTGAGGAAATAGAAAAAATTATATCTGAGATTGGTCTAATTTTTTCACCGATTAAACAACAGCCTCATATATTTCTTCCCTTATATTCAACAAGAGGTGGTAGTAAAAAAGTTCCCGAAAAGAGTCAGCTTAATCAGTGGAATGCTAGTGGGCGTCCTCGTAATTTTAATGAGGCGTATATTCCTATTCCAGCATGGATAAATAAAAAATTTAATAACTTTTTTCCTCCAAGAGATGAAGTTTTTGAACTAACTTTGCCAAATAGAGAAATTATGAGTGCAAAAATTTGTCAGGATAATTCAAAAGCTCTTATGAGTAATCCAAATTCTAAGCTCGGCGAATGGATATTAAGAGACGTTTTAAATCTTGAGGAAGGGGAACTTCTTACTTATGAAAAACTTCAAACTATCGGACTTGATACTGTTGTAATTTATAAAGTTGATAATAGCCATTATGACATAGATTTTACTAGTATAGATTCTTATGAAAAATTTAAATTAGATAATGTAAGCTCTTTTGATGATGAAGAAAATGAGGAATAAAGAAATTAAATATTTATTTAAATAAATTATGTTAATATTTTCTACGGGCGTATATTTGCAATCAGAAGAGTGTGTTATAAATGGCAAAAAGCAGTGCCGTTGGGTTGCAACTGGATTTGAGGACGAAAGTTTTATGAATGGCAAGGAAATTAATCCTGTTGAGTATAGCGAAAAACAAGAGGATTTGGTTAAGAAATTTGATAAAAAATAATAAAATCAATTAGGCTATTCTCTTATTCTCGAGAATATAAGAATAGTTTGAAATTGGTTTTTAAAAAAATATGTTGAGTAAAATGCAAAAAATTTGGTTGGGTATTTTTGGAGCAATGTTTTAACCGAGAGTAATCTCGGTTTTTGTTTGAAACAATTCACTCACACAGGTCTGAGCGAATAGCTAAAGTGGGAAAAGTGGGCTAAATGACCTGCTTTTTGGTTGACAAAATTTGAAAAAAGAATAATCTAAAATATGTGTCGTGGTTTTTGTTCTTTTTTTGGAGATTTTCCAATGAGTGCTAATGGTAAGACAGCTTATATTTGTGGTCCTTTAACAGAGCTTCCACCTGATGTGCAGGAGAGCGTCAGGAATTTGTATTCAAGAATTGCTGATGCTCATAAACAGTATTTTGATATCAGGGCATTTGTTCCTCACGAGCATTATGATCCAATTCGTCATACAAATTTTTTGCCAGAGGATGTTGATGAAGCCGAAAGGGATCAGGTTTGTAATAAAACATCAGTTTTAATTGTTGTTGCTATTGCTCCTTCTTGGGGAGGTGGAATTGAAGTTGAAATGGCAAATCACAGCGGAGTACCGGCAATTCTTTTCTACCCAAAAGGCAAAAAGGTTTCTCGCTTGTTGAGAGGGAATCCTGCAATCAAGGAAACAATGGAATATACTATTGAGCAAATTGGTATCTGGGGTCTTATGTCTGTAATTCAGAAACTGCCCGTAGCTTGATGTATTTTGACATTGGTTCATACCTCGGTTTTATAAGCCGAGGTTTTTTATTTTTTTTATTAGTGGTATAATAAAATAATTATATTAAATTAGAATTTTCAATTATGAAAAAAGTATTTTTAGGTAGTTTTATAGTTTTATCATTATTTTTGTTGCCACTATATTTTGTTTTAGCTATTTCGTTAAGTGAAATAGATTGGGATAATAGGAAATGTCCATCAACTACTCCACCAGTTTGTCCATTACCAAATAAATTAATTCCACAAATTGGTTGGGATGAGAACTATTGTAATAAAGCACCAACCTGCTGTGGGAATAATGTTTGCGAAGGTGATGAGAATTTACAAAATTGTCCTAAAGATTGTAATGATAAATTAGGACCTGTTTGTGGAAACAATATTTGTGAGAAATTTGAAGAAACATTTTGTTCTCCTTGCATATACTCTGAAAAATTAGATGCAAAGTGTCTTCCTTGCGTGAAGGGAGATTGTCAAAAAGATTGTGAAAAAGAATCCTTATTAGGATGTCTTAAGGACGGAGAATCAGGAACTCCTTTTATGCAAGAGTGTTGTTTGGGATTAGTAGAAAAATATGCACAAGAGGATTTGAATAATAATTCTGTAAATAACATACCTAAATTTACTTGCGTAAAATGTAATGGAGAGTATTGTCAAATTTCATATAGAGAATCTTCTTATGAAAGGCAAACCAATAAAATCATTACGAATAATAATGCTAATACAAACAATAATAGTTTAAATAAAAATGCTAATAAATTAGAAACCACAAAGGATTGTCCTAAAATGAGTCCTGCAAAATGTGATAATGGTAAAATTATTTCTTTAGGAAAAGATAAGAATGGTTGTGAAAAACTTCCAATGTGTGTTAAAAAACTTTCTAATGGAAAAGAAAACGATATAAAAATTTTACCTGACAGTGCTTCTTTAAAAGCAATTGAAAAATTGGGTGATTTGGGGTGGAATATTGTTTTGAAGGCAGTTGGCGAAAAAAATAATGAAAAATATGTTTATAATTTAAATGGAGAAAAACAAGTTAAAATTTTGGGTTTATTTAAAGAAAATATGAATATAACTGCTGAAGTTAATGCAGAAACAGGGGAAGTTAATAATATAAAAAAACCTTGGTGGAGTTTTTTGGCTTGGTAAAAATATATAATTAAAACACAAAAAAGCCATAAAAAATGGCTTTTTTGTTGTGATTTTACAAATTTTATAAAATTTAATAGTTATTCACAGATTTTTGTGCTTAAAGTGGGGCTTGACTCGGTTTTTAAATCAAGTAAAATAGATTATGCAACTTATAAAAAAATATTTTTTAAAATATTAAAATTAAAATCATGCCAAAAGTAAAAAAAAATCCTGCCCGCATTGCTACGCAAAGCGTTGCAGGCGGGAAAAAAAATGAAAGTAGAATTACAAAAGTGCTTAAAAGAGATGGGAGGGTCGTTGAGTTTGAATCGGAAAAAATTATAGATGCAGTGCATAAAGCCATAACATCTGTAGGACATGGTAATGGGGCTGAATCAAGAAAAGTTGGAAATAGAGTAGTGGATATTTTAAATAGAAGATTTAAAAAAGACGAAATTCCTACTATTGAACAAATTCAAGATATTGTTGAAGAAGTTTTAATTTTAGAAGGATTAGTTGAAGAAGCAAGATCCTATATTTTGTACAGAGAACAAAGAAGAAAAGTAAGAGAATTGGGAACTGCGGTGGACGAATCTTCTGAAAAAGTAGATAGTTATTTAAAAGAACTTGATTGGCAAGTTAAAGAAAATGCTAATATGACATTTTCTTTGCAGGGACTTAATCAATATGTAGGGTCATATATTTCAAAAAAATATTGGTTAAATAAAATTTATCCAAAAGAAATTAGAGACGCAGCTTTTGCAGAGGATTTCCATATTCATAACTTAGAATTATTAGCAACTTATTGCGCAGGTTGGGATTTGTATGATTTTTTAATAAAAGGATTTGGTGGTGTTCCTGGGAAAATTGAATGCAAACCTCCAAAACATTTTAGGACCGCTCTTGGTCAATTAGTAAATGTACTTTTTACTTTGCAAGGAGAAACAGCTGGAGCCAATGCAGTATCTAACTTTGATACATTACTTGCCCCATTTATAAGATATGATGGCTTAACTTACAAACAAGTAAAACAATCAGTGCAAGAATTTTTATTTAATTGTATGGTACCAACAAGAGTTGGATTTCAAACACCATTTTTGAATGTTTCTTTAGATGTAAAACCACCAGCATTTTTAGCAAAAATGCCGGTAATAATTGGCGGGGAAGTACAAAATGAAACTTATGGAGAATTCCAACCAGAAATGAATATGTTTATTCAAGCTTTTTATGAAGGATTAATGGAAGGAGATGCCAAAGGCAGGCCATTTACTTTTCCAATACCTACAGTTTCAATTGGAAAAGATTTTGATTGGGATAATCCAAATTTAGATAAATTATGGGAAGCAACTGCAAAATATGGAATTAATTATTTTTCAAATTTTGTGCAATCTGATATGAGTCCAGATGATGCAAGGTCAATGTGCTGTCGTCTTAGATTAGATAACAGAGAATTGTATAAAAGAGGAGGAGGGCTTTTTGGATCTAGCCCAAAAACTGGCTCAATTGGTGTAGTTACAATAAATATGCCAAGAATTGGTTATTTATCAAAAACTAAAAAAGAATTTTTTGAAAGATTAGAACACTTAATGAATTTAGCAAAAGAATCTTTGGAAATTAAAAGAAAAGCCTTGGATAATTTTATGGATAAAGGCTTGTATCCATTTTCAAGACATTATTTGTCAGATGTGAAAAAAATGAGAGACACGTATTTTGGAAATCATTTTTCAACAATTGGATTAATTGGAATGAATGAAACTTTGCTTAATTTTATGGGAGTTGGAATCGCCGACAAACAAGGTAAAAAATTTGCTTTAGAAATTATGGATTTTATGCGTGATGTAATGATTAAATTTCAAGAAGAAACTGGAAATTTATATAACTTGGAAGCAACTCCTGGAGAAGGTACAGCTTATAGGCAAGCTAAAGCAGATAAAGAAAGATTTCCAGATATAATTACAGCTGGAACAAAAGAAGTTCCTTACTATACAAATTCAACTCATTTGCCAGTAAATTATACAGATGATCCTTTCAATGCCTTGGAACTTCAAGATGAATTACAAACAAAATATACTGGTGGAACTGTTTTGCATTTGTTTATTGGAGAGAAAATTTCAGATCCTCAAATGGCAAAAAATTTAGTAAGAAAAGTTTTTGATAAATTTCATTTGCCATATATTACTTTAACTCCAACTTTTTCTATTTGTCCAACTCACGGATATATTGCAGGTGAACATTTTGAATGCCCTTCTTGTGCTATAAAACAGCCTTGTGAAGTTTATTCAAGGGTGGTAGGATACATTAGACCTGTACAGCAATGGAACAATGGAAAAAAACAAGAATTTGGTGAAAGAAAAGAATACAAAATGCCAGCTAAGGTTTAGAAAATAGAAAGTAGAAATTAGAAAATAAAAATAAAATAGGACCTCCAAAAGTCGCTTTTCAATAGAGCGATTTTTTGGTATGTTCTTGTAAAAAGCTTGACATACATACAAATATATGATATGATAAATATATGTGAGCAGATGTTCTGTTTGCATCCATTTGTGAGTAACAAATGGGAAAAAGAGTTCTTTTTAAGGAGAAAAGCCATGAGTAATGGAGATGCAGTGCTGGCTCGGTTGTTTAAGTTGTGGGCTATGGTTTGCAAGCTTGTTATGGATGGCAAGCGAAGTGCGGATCAGGTCTGTGACGCTCTGCAGGCAATTGTTGACGAGCAACAATTCGAAGCCAAAGTTAAGGAGTGGGTCGTTTTCTACGAGAGGTTTTTTGGCCTTGAATTGGATGTTTCCAGGCTCAAGATTCCCGAACAGCAACAAGGTTTTGATCGGCTGATCATTGTGGCCCAAGGAATGACGCCACAGCGATTGTTTGAGAAGTGCAAAAAGTTGTTCCCCACATGGAAGTGGACGGAAAAAAACCTTGACGAGATCATCACGTCTGTGCGAACTGCGCAAAACGGCGCTTATGCCGTTTGGGTTCGTGATCGTGTGGAAGCAGATGAAGAGAACAAAAATTGTTCTGCGAATGATTTTTCGGGCAAGGGTGGAACCGAAACCCTCGAAGAGCGAATGCTTCACGAACTGAAGTATTTCCGAGAAACCGGAAAGCACTTGGATGTTCAAAATTGGACACTGTGCGCGAGCTCTCGCTATTCTGATGGCGGTGTTCCGTGCGCTGACTGGTTCAGTGACGAGTTCAGGGTCTATTGGGATCGCCCCGATCGCCACTTCAGCCGCTTGCGCGCCCGCTCCGCAGTTTCCCAGTAGTCGTTCGCTTTTTCTCTCGTGTCGCTTTTGGTAATGGTTTACCAAAAGCGACTTTTTTGTTATAATAAATTTGGCTAATATAGCCGGTCCGCCTTGAGCGAGATGTCGGTTTGCCAAGAAAAATGGGAAACTGCTTGCCAAATTTTAACGAGTTTTGACTCGGAATACTACTCCACAAGGATGGAGCGTGAACGCAGAAAATTTTGAAAAAGATTTTTGGTGAAACAGACGAAATTTAGGCAAAATAACGAGCTCACGCTATTCTGATGGCAATGTTCCGTGCGCTAACTGGAACAGTGACAAGTTCAAGGTCAATTGGAATCACCCCGATAACCACAACAGCAACTTGCGCGCCCGCTCCGAAGTTCCCTACAAATCAAAAGGAGTTTTTAAAACTCCTTTTGTGTTAGTGAATTTATCCAGTTATTTATATCTTTGGATATTTCTACTAAATAATTTTCTAGTTCAATATATTTTTTATCTCCAATAATTTGCAATTCCCAAGAAATTCTTATCAGCAATTTTAGTGTTTCAACTTTTATATGAGCTGATTTTAAGGGTTTTAGTTTGTAAGTTTTATTCTCAAAACGAGCTTCAGTTAATATTTCAATAATATCTAAACAAGTATTTTCAATCTTCATAAAAATACCAAATCTATCCTTTTTTAAAATTCTAAATGAAGTAAAATAAATTTTTTTATAAAAATCACAAAATTTATGCAAAACAGGAATATTAAAATTTTCAAAGGTCTGGGGGGGGGGTATTAGTGGAAGAGTTCTTGATGAACATAATATTTTTGAGAAAATTATTTCTCTGGAAAATTTATTCTCTGCTTGGCGAGAATTTAAAAAAGGGAAAACTAAAAAATTAGATGTTTTGCAGTTTGAATTAAATTTAGAAGATAATATTTTTTCACTTTATAGTAAATTAAAAAATAAAACCTATTGTCATTCAAATTATACCTCATTTTGTATTAAAGACCCAAAATTAAGAAAAATTCATAAAGCAATAGTAGAAGATAGAGTTTTGCATCATGCTATTTTTAGAATTTTGTATCCAATTTTTGATAAGTATTTTATATTTGATTCTTGTTCTTGCAGAAATAATAAAGGAGTTCACAACGCAATAAATAGATTAAATCAGTTTGTTAAAAAAAATAGTAAAAATAATACAAGATGTTGTTATATCTTAAAATGTGATGTTAAAAAGTATTTCGATTCAATAGACCAAGAAATTTTATTAGGTTTAATAAAAATAAAGATAAAAGATAAAAATGCAATGTGGCTTATTGAGAGAATTGTAAAAAGTTTTCCAGCAGGTTTGCCGCTAGGCAATATAACTAGTCAGCTTTTTGCTAATATATATTTAAATGAATTAGACCAATTTATAAAACACAAGTTAAAGCAAAAATATTATATTCGTTATTGTGACGATTTTGTGATTATGTCTCTGAATAAGGAGTATCTAAAAAGTTTGATTTTCGTAATTACTAATTTTTTAGAAAATAATTTGAAATTATCTTTACATAAAGGTAAGATAATAATAGAAAGACATAGGCGAGGAGTTGATTTTTTGGGATATAAAAATTTTCCTGATTATAGAATTTTGAGAACTAAAACCAAGAAGAGAATTTTAGATAAGGCGAAAGAAAAACGGGGAATAGAATCACTAATTTCTTATTTGGGAATTTTAAAACATTGTAAATCAAGAAAAATTAAAATAAAATTGCTTAAAAATTACTTTACTATATGATAATTGGAGGATTACAAAAAACAACATTAATTGATTTTCCAGGCAAGATTGCTTGTATAGTTTTTTTAGCTGGGTGCAATTTTAGATGTCCTTGGTGTTATTCTGCAGAATTGGTTTTGTCAGAAAAAATTGCTAAACAACCAAGATTATCAGAAAAAGAATTTTTTGAATTTTTGGAAGCTAGAAAAGGACTTTTGGATGGGGTGGTACTTTGTGGCGGAGAACCTAGTATAAACAAAGATTTGCCAGATTTTATTAAAAAAATAAAAAAAATGGATTTTGCAGTAAAGCTTGATACGAATGGGTCAAATCCTAAAATGCTTAAAGAATTGATTGATGTAAAATTAATTGATTACGTAGCAATGGATATAAAAACCTCTCTTAAATCACAAATCACAAATCACAAATCACAAAAAAAATCTGTTTATGAATCTTTGTTAGTTGATGGAGTTAAGATGGCTGATATTGAAAAAAGTGTGGAAATTTTGAAAACCCATTCGGCAGGCTCAGGGCAGGCAGGAAATTTTGATTTTGAGTTTAGAACAACTGTTGTAAATAGTGTGCACTCAAAAGAAGATTTTTTAGAAATTGCCAAGTGGATTGGAGGAGAAAATGTAAAATATTATTTACAAAATTTTAGAGCTGAAAAAACCATAGATCCTGAATTTGAAAAAGTAAAACCATATTCAGATTTATGGTTACAAGATATTGCTAAAGAAATTTCGCAATATTTTAAAGAATGCAAAGCCAGATGACAAGCTCTAAAACGTTATTTTTACTTTGTTTTTCATTTATATTAGGAATATTTTTGAGTTCAATTTTTGCAATTCCTCAAATAATTATTTGGGTCTTTTTATTACTAGCGATCTTATTAATTATTCTTGGAATACTGTCATTTGGTTCTGGATCCCCGATCAAGTCGGGGATGACAATGGTTTTAGGGTTTTGTGTGTTGTTAATGTGTTTGGGTATTTTAAGACATCAGATATCTTTGTTTAATATAGAAAATAATAATTTAATTCAGTTAAATGATAGACAGAATGAAATAACTTTAATTGGCATGATTGTAAAAGAGCCAGATAATAGAGATAAAGTTCAAAGATTAAAAATAAAAATTGATAATTTTGATGGCTTGGTTTTAGTAACAAAAAATAGATATCCAGAATATAATTATTTAGATAAAATTAAAATTACAGGCAAGCTAAAAACTCCAGCTGATTTTGGAGATTTTAATTATAAAAATTATTTGTTAAAAGATGGTATTTATTCTGTAATGGATTTTCCGAGAGCAGAGCTCATTAGTTCTGCTCTCGCCCCGCGAAGCCTTGGTGAAGTGGGGTATGAGGGCGTTTTATTTGTAAAACAAAAACTAAGAGAAAGCATAAGACAAATATATTTACCTCCAGAAAGTTTAGTTTTAGAAGGAACAATATTAGGGGATAGCTCTATGCTCACAGATGAATTGAAAAATCAGCTAAATATTACCGGTCTTCGTCATATCATAGCTGTATCTGGAACTCATGTGGTAATTTTGTCTATAATTTTAATGTATTTATTCTTAATGCTGGGTTTTTGGCGAGGACAAGCATTTTATGGTGCAGTTAGTTTTATTTGGCTATATATTTTACTTACCGGACTTCCAGCTTCAGGAATTAGAGCCGGGATTTTAGCAACTTTATTTTTGCTGGCTGAAAAATTAGGTAGGCAGGGTCATAGAGAAAGAATTATTGTTTTAGCTGGGGCTCTAATGCTTTTAGCAAATCCTTTGCTTTTATTTTATGATATTGGGTTTCAATTATCATTTTTAGCTGTTTTAGGTTTAATTTATTTAGATTCATTTATTAAAAATTCATTATTAAAAATTGCAAGAATCAAAAATGAAAAACTAGAAAACTTTGTTGGAATGATTTCTGCTACATTGTCAGCTCAAATTTTTACAATTCCAATTATGCTTTATAATTTTGGTAATGTTTCTTTAATTGCTCCAATAACTAATGTTTTGATTCTGCCTATTGTTGAACCTCTAATGATATTGGGATTTTTATCTTCTTTTGTAGGTATATTTTCAGTTACTTTAGCAATGATCTTTTTTGTACCTTGTTATTTTTTAGTTTATTATTTTATAAAAATTTTAGATATATTTTCGCAATCATGGGCAATGAAAACTTTTGAAAATGTTCATTGGTTATGGGTTATATTTTTGTATTTAATTATTATAATTTTTGTAGCTTGGATAAAAAAGAAAGAAAGAGAAAACAAATTTTATTAAATAAAAAAGCCCCGACCCGTTGTAGCAGTGTCGGGACCAAGTTTGTACGTAGAGTGGGCGTGCATTTTTATTCGAGAGCTAGTTCGGGCTCTAAGCTGAGAGCTTCCTGCTCCACTTGAATGTACTCCGGTTTTTCGCAGACAGTTTTCGTTTCGTAGTCTGCGTAGAAATAGTAAGGAAAGGTTACTTCAACCCTTGGAGCGATTTCTCGTAAAAAGGTTTGAATTCCTGGTACATCCTTTTTACCTTGTTCTGGGTCTGTCAGACCACGATCTTTGAGCCATGCACAGTGTTGGTGCGTAGCTACAATAGCCTCGTCAAATCCTTTCTTCTCGACTAAGAGTTGGATTTGCCTTCGTGCAAAATCCTTGTCGCCTTGGGCTCCGTGAACCACGACGTTTGGGCCTCCTGCCCAACTTAAGGTGAAATATTCTCCCTCCTGCAGGTCGTGCTCCTTCAGGATTCGCTTCTCCATGTTCAAATGATCGTCGCCACAGCACCAGATGATCACTTTTCTTGGCAGTCTTTTCCTTTGCGTGAATCTCGATCTGAGCGTCCCTGCGATTGATGAAACAATGAGGATACCTGACGCTAGAATCAGAACTGTAACGACAAAAGCCCTCAACATAAACATTTTCTCCATACGTTACTGAAAGTGCAAAATGTTGCTGTGACAAATCCATTTTTGTCACGACTCAACAATATCAAATATATCATAAAAATTGGCAGATTTCAATGGCCTACATAATTTTGGGAAGTTTTGCACAGCTATGTCTAGGTCCAGATACATGTGATACACTTGTTAAGTTTGTAATACGATAACGTTTTTTGTTGGTAAGCCACATATTTTTATCTTTTGTGAGTATTCTGCTGGAGTGAGTTGACCTAGCGCTTCGTG
>Ga0208373_1002247_pt1 | contig 22067 bp, 17 predicted proteins | sample RifOxyC2_FD_184036 | JGI IMG/M metagenome (GOLD analysis project Ga0208373, IMG submission 184036) | Soil microbial communities from Rifle, Colorado - Rifle Oxygen_injection C2 (SPAdes) | ecosystem: Environmental > Terrestrial > Deep subsurface > Rock core/Sediment | place: Rifle, Colorado... | reverse complement strand
CTGGCTCTGGAAGATGATGCCCTCGGGTACAATGATGCCGGCGCGGCCAGTGGGCGTGAGGTGCTCGGCCATGTAGTCCACGAACAGCACTTCGCTGCGCTTGGACTGAACCGAGAATCGGTTGTGGGGTTTGATGCCGCCCTTCGGCGACATGAAGGGCGGATTGGCGAGGATCACATCGGAGTATTCGTTCCACCGGTCCTGGCTGGTCAGCGTGTCGTACTCATAAATGTGAGGGTCGGCGAAGCCGTGCAGGTACAGGTTCACCAGTGACAGGCGCACCATGTCGGGCGAGATGTCGTAGCCCGCGAAGTTCTGCGCGAGGCGGCCCTTTTCGTCGGGCGTCAGAAGGTCTCCGGTGCGATGTGTTGCCCCCTCACCCCTGCCCTCTCCCGCGAGGGGAGAGGGAGAAGAATTGGCCTTGAGGATGTGCTTATAGGACGATATCAGGAACCCGGCGGTGCCGCAGGCCGGGTCACGCACGGTCTCGTTCTTCTTCGGGTCAATGATTGCAACCATGAAATCGATGATGTGGCGCGGGGTGCGGAACTGCCCGGCGTCACCCTGGGAACCGAGAACGGAGAGCAGATACTCGAAGGCGTCGCCGAGCCGTTCGCTGTGGTCGTAGTTGAACTCGTCGATGATCTTGAGGAAGGCGCGCAGGGTCTCCGGGTCGCGGTAGGGCAGATAGGCGTTCTTGAAAATGTCGCGGAAAAGCAGCGGAATGCCGGGATTTTCCGGCATCTTGGCGATGGCTTCGGCGTAGAGGCTCAGGGTTTCGTGGCCTCCCAAGCCGGAGCGCATAAGCTTGGCCCAGCCGTAGCGGGCGAACTCCCCGGCGAAGAACTTGCGCTTGCCGCCGAACTCCTCGCTCTCGGCGTCCATGTCGTCCATGAACTTGTAGATCAGGGCAATGGTGATCTGCTCGACCTGGGATTTGGGGTCGGGTACCTTGCCCACGAGGATGTCGCGGGCGGTGTCGATGCGGCGTTTGGTATCGGTGTCTAACATTTAATTCCTTTATCCATCTTCTCTTCCAGTTTCCAACCCCATCGAATTCGAGGGGTTTAAAATTTTAATTGCGGCGGATTCGCCATAATTGATGTTGGGGTTATGGGCGCTCTTCCATGTCTTCCCTCAGGCGACAAATTGGTTGAGTGATACGTAGTCTTTGACGTATTCAGGGATGAGCATGCGGTACTTCGTCGGCACGGCGCGGAAATCGCTGGTGGAGAAGACCGGGTTGGTGGCCAGATCGGTAAAGTGCTTCATCTCGATGATGTGCCGTACCTGGCCGCTGGTGACGTAGGCCTTAAAGTAGGTCTTGATAGCAGGAATGGCTGCGGCCTCTTCGGGCTTGGTATCGGCGATGAACTTGGCGAACTCCTCTTCCAGCAGTTCGTCCTTGGACTTGAAACGCGGGATGAGGCCGAAGATCTTTTCCAGGATCTCCCGCAGGGTCAGGCGGCGGTCCACGGCGGCGGCTTTGCGAAGCTTATCGAGGTTGTAGTACTCCTCGGGCTTGTCGAAGACCTCGCGGTTCACGTAGTCGATGACGCGATCCCATTGACCCGACTCGACGGCTCTCGCGATGGTCTCGTTCTCGCGCACGGTGTCCTCGAATTTCTCAAAGAACATCCGGTCGATCTTCATCCCCTCCAAACCGATGGTCTCTTCCTTGATCATCGAGAGGATGTCCTCCCCGAGATGCTCGTAGGCGCCGCCAACCACTACCGGGCCTATGCCTCCGCCTACTTCGCATCCCTTGCTCCGGGGCCGGGGTAGCTTGATCACCTCATCGTAGTTGAATTTTTCCTCGAAGTATTCGCAATTGGCAAAGAAGTCAAAGAGCTTGAAGGCGGTCTTCTGCGGCTGTGTCACGCCTTCCTTGATGCTTTCGTCGAAAAGCTGTTCCAGGAAGTTGTGCCTGCGGGTACCGCGTCCTTTAATCTGGATGAAGTCGGTCGGCGAGAAAATCGGTCGAAACAGCCCGAGATTCAGGATGTCTGTGCAATCGTAGCCCGTCGTCATCATGCCCACGGTCACGCAGATGCGGGCTTTGCTGGTCTTGTATGCGAGCAGGAAGTTGGCCGAACCGAGCAGGTTGTTGTTGGCGAAATTGATGGTGAACTGCTGGGCGTCGGGGATCGTTGATGTGACCTGCACGGCAAAGTCGGACTGGTACTTGCCGGGGAACATGCGGTCGGCCATCTGGTTGAGAATCTGCGCCAGCTTGGCGGCATGGTTCTGGCTGACCGCGAAGATGACGGATTTGCCGATCTCCCCGCTGACCGGATCGCGCAAGGCGTTTTCCAGAAAGGTCTTGCAGAATAGCTGGTTGGTGGCGTCGGCGAAGAAGCGCTTCTCGAATTCGCGTTGTTTGAAGGCCTCCTGCTGGTCTTCGCCTACATCGTCGGTGAAGGAGACGACAAAGCCCTTTTCGGAAAGCAGTTCGGTGGTGATTTCGGTGCGGGCATCCACCACCGTGGGGTTGATCAGGTAGCCTTCCTTCACGCCGTCGAGCAGCGAGTAGCGGTAGGTGGGCTGGCTGTTCTCGCAGCCGAAGGTGCGGTAGGTATCCAAGAGCAGCCGGCGCTCGGCTTCGCGCGGGTCGCGGGTGGAGGGGTTGGTTTTGTCAAACCGCCGGAGGTAGTCGCGGGGCGTGGCGGTGAGGCCGAGCTTATAGCCGATGAAGTAGTCGAAAACGGCGCGGGCATTGCCGCCGATGGAGCGGTGGGCTTCGTCGGAGATGACCAGGTCGAAATCGGTCGGCGAGAAGAGCCGCTGGTACTTGTTGTTGAAGAGCAGCGACTGCACCGTGGTCACAACGATGTCCGCGCGCCGCCAATCGTCGCGGTTCTCCTTGTAGATCACCGTCTGAAGGTCGGCGGACAGCAGGGCCTTGAAGGCCTTCCTGGCCTGATCCTCGAGTTCGAGGCGATCCACCAGAAACAGCACGCGCCGGGCGTTGCCGGAACGGCGGAAGAGCTTGATGACGGCGGCGGCCGTGAGTGTCTTGCCGGTGCCGGTGGCCATCTCGAACAGAAAGCGGTCTTTGCCGTCCTTCACGGCCCGTTGCAGGGTGTGAATGGCCTTCAGTTGATATGCCCTAAGAAACCTCAAGTTATTGGCCCTTATATAGCCGGGACGCTCCCCCTCGTTGCGCCACGCCGCTTCGGATTGGTAGTTCGGGCGCTGGGTCAGCACGATGTAGTCGTCGCCGATCTGGTCCTCGATGAGGCGCTGCGGGTTGGGTGTGACCTGCTGGTAGCCGATCACCGAGTCGGGGGTCGGAAAGGATGTGATGATGTAGGGGTTGCCGCGCTCCAGGTCCCAGAAGTAGTGCAGGTTGCCGTTGGAGAGGATGACAAAGCGGCAGTTCTGGGATCTGGCGTACTTGCGGGCCTGCTCCTTCGCTCCGGCGAGCGGATTTTTGTCCTCTGATTTGGCCTCAAGGACGATGAGCGGAAAGCCCTTGGCGTCGAGCAGAAGGAAGTCGATGAAGCCCTTGCTCGTCTTCTCGAAGTTCTCGCCAAGTGCTTCCAGATCGGATGACTTGATCGTCACGCTGGGCTCAAGGCGGATGTTGGCGGGCGCGCTCCCTTCCGGAAAGAAGCGCCAGCCTGCCGCTTCGAGCAGCTTGTTGATCTTGATTCGGGCTGTGGCTTCCTTATTTGCCATTCGGTTCCTCAGTATCACCACGGTTGGTCGAGCGTCATAACGGTCTTTCCCCTGCTCCCTGATTTTGTGGAGGCTTGCGAAAGGAACCGATTGCTATTTTACGATGAAACAAGCCAGCCGGAAAGCGGGGTCACTCAATCACTTAATATTTGATTTGTCAATGATTTTAGGGATGATTTCAGGATGAATTTATTCTACCCTGGAAACTGAAATGGATCAAATTGTTACAAGAAAAGATGAACAAACGCCTCCAGATGGTTTATAAAGTATCATAGGCATAAGTGCTCTAGGGGTAATCATCTTGAATTTAAAAGATATTTTTGTCCGGCCCGTCCATGCATCCGAGGAGCATCGTTATCAGAAATTGATGCAGGAGCATCATTACTTGGGATCTTTGCCCAAGATCAGCGAGACGCGATGGTATGTTGCCCTCTGGGGCGATCAATGGGTGGGGCTTCTGAGCTTTTCCGCCTCGACTTTGAAGTGCGTTGCACGTGATGGCTGGATCGGATGGAACTCCCGCCATCAGTATGACCGCCTCAAGTTGATCGTCAATAACAGCCGCTTTCTCGTCCTGCCCGACTGGCATATTCCGAATTTAGGTTCACGAGTTCTGTCCTTGTGCCAAAAGCGCCTTGCGAAGGATTGGCAAAAGGCATTTGGGCATTCAGTGGTATTGCTGGAGACCTTCGTGGACCCTCAGCGTTTCCTGGGGACCGTTTATAAGGCGGCGAACTGGATCTACGTGGGTAACACCAAAGGCTTTCGTCGAACCCGCCAAGAGTACTCGGCTACGGCTCAGTCGCCAAAAATGGTCTTCATCAGTCCCTTACAGGCTGATAGCCGAGCGCTTTTATGCCAGCCTATTCTCCCATCACCCTATCGTACAGGAGGTTCCAAAATGATGTTCAATGCTCAACAGATGCAATCTCTCCCTTCTTTTTTTTCCGCAATCCCTTCACCGTCAAAGGAAATCAGAAAAGCCTTCTGGAAGATGTCGCCTTCTGGTTTCAAGATCGCAAAGAACCGGACTTCATCCAGTGTACGCCCCCTGACCATGGACGAATCGAAATCCGCAAGATCTGGACAACCTCCGAGCTCAACGACTACCTCGACTTTCCCCATGTCGGACAGGCGTTCGCCATTGAACGACAGTTCATAGACAAAAAGAGTGGCAAGATATCCGATGAAACCGTTTACGGCATCACCAGTCGAAACGCCGGTGAGGCTGGCCCGGAGCGTCTTCTCAATATTAACCGTGGCCATTGGGCGATCGAAAATAGCTGCCATTACATCATCGATTGGAACTATGATGAAGACCGGAGCCGAATCCGTACTGGATACGGCCCGGGAAAAATCACCCGTCTACGCCGATTCGCCGTCGGGGTCATCAAATCAAAAAAGATACGCAGTGTCGCACAAAAAATGCGAGAGCTGACACGTAATGTGCGCTTGGGGTTCGACTATCTGAGGATGACATCAAATGCTTGCCGTGCGAACGGATTATGAACGAGAACAAATTTACCGTGGGTCTCTACCAGTCCAAAGGGAAAGCCTCCGCCCTGGCGAGCACCATGAACCTGGCGGACGGCGCCTACGGCTGTTCCGACGCCGGGGGGAATTACCCGTACTTGCGCTTCAGCCAACCCGCGAGTTTTCGCGACTGACGTGCCATAAACGGATCATCACAACTGCCTCAGGGTATCGGCCGGTTTCATCTTCGCCATCCGCCTGGCCATGAAATAACTGGCCAGCCCCCCCGCTGCAAGCGACAGGGCCAGCGAGGCTGCGATCAGAGACGCCGACAAATGGACAGGCAGGCGGATCGTCTGCGCGGCGGCCGTCGTATCCTTGGCAAAGGCAGGCATGAGGTTCACTTCCCAGGGAGTGGAGACAGGGATGGAGAGATATCCCAGGAGGTACGAAATCAGGTAGCCAGCCACGATTCCTGCGATGCCGCCCAGAAGGGCCTGCACGAAGACCTCCCCCATGAGTTGCTTGCGGACATCAGCGCCGGTCCACCCTACCGCTTTCAGGATGCCGATCTCGCGGGCGCGTTCGACAAGGTTGGCGAGCATCGTCTTGATGATCAGAAAGATCGCCCCGGCCAGGGCGACCAGGGAGACGACCAGCGCAAACTGGTCGGAAATCCGGGAGACGCCGCCCATCACCTCAAGAAAAGAATCGGAACTGGCGACGGAAACGCCCGGCAGGCCCTGAAGGATCTCCGCCTTGATCCGGTCCAGAAAGGAGGGATCCTTCAGGCGGAGGTAAACGGTATTGACGCTTCCGGCGCCCTTCTCCAGAAGGGCTTGGGCGTCGGCCAGGGGGAGGTAGATGTTTGCCGCGGCGACCTGCGATCCCTCTTTGATCTCCAGGAGCCCCACAACCTTGAAGGAACGGCCGCCGATGGGGACCGCATCGCCTAAAACGGTGCGATGGAACTTGGCGTAATGCTTCTCCAGAACAGCCTCGCCTTCGCGGTCGGGAAACCGCCCCTTGGCCAGCCAATCCTTTACCCGGACCGGTCCCAGGCTCGGCTGCGCCAGGTCCACCCCCATGATCGTCCGAAAGCCGCCCCGGTCGAACTCCCAGAGGAGGAGCGCGGTCGAGATGGCGTCCACGCCGGAAACGGCCCGAAGCTTGGCGAGATCGCCGGCGGTAAGAATCTGGCTGGAGATCGGCAGGCGTATCCCGCGCATCGACTGGGCCGGCTGACCCGAGTTCAGGGCGCGCATTTCGGGCCGCTGGACGACGAGGTCCGCCCCGAGGTTCTTGAAGGGGAGGCTCACGGCCTCCCGGTAAGCGGCCGAGACGGCGTTGATGGAGACGAACAGGGCGATCCCCACGGCGATGCCCAGGCAGTTGACCAGCATCCGCTGGCGGTGGTGGCTGAGTTCCTTCAAAACGTAACGGTAATACATGATTCCCTCACAGAAATTAATATCTATTTCTTCCCGGCGGCCTGATCCAGCGCCACGCGCAGATCGGCCAGCGTCCATTTTCCCTGGAAGGAAGGGGGACCGGAACCGGTAGGAAAGCCGGCGAACTGAACCTCTTTCCCGTTGACCTTGGCGGCCGATTTGCCGGCGATCCAGACGACCAGGGGGATGTGCTGCTTGATTCCCTTCTTGTCCATGAACTTCTCCCCTTCCGGGCTTTCGAAATCGTACCAGGAAACAGTGACGGCCTTGCCGTGACCGTCGCAGAGCCCCCGGATCGCCTTGATCGTCGGCTGGAGAGGGCCGTGGTTCATGTAGAGGATCTCCACGGAAACCGGCGGTGCGGACAGGGCCGCCGCCGGGGTGAAAACGAGACACAGCGCCAACAGGCCATACAAAACATACTTCTTCATGCGAGCACCTCCCCATCCTGCATGCGGATGACGCGGTCCGCGGTTTTGGCCAGTTCCGGTTCGTGGGTCACCATGAGCAGGGTCATCCCCTGTTCACGGTGCAGGCGGTTCATGATTGCCACGATCGCGTCGCCGGTGGCTGTATCGAGGTTTCCCGTCGGCTCATCGGCGAAAACGATCTTCGGGTTGTTGATCAGGGCGCGGGCGATGGCCACCCGCTGCTTCTCCCCGCCTGAGAGCGCCGCTGGCAGGTGTTCCGCCCGGTGTCCCATTTCCATCCGGTCGAGGATTTCCGACGCCCGCCGGCGTCGCTCCGCATCGGTCATCGCAACGGGAAACAGAGGCAGGGCCGTGTTTTCCCAGGCGGAGAGGGTCGGGATCAGGTTGAAGGACTGGAAGATAAACCCGACGTTCTGACGGCGGAAGAGGGCCAGTTCGTCCTCGGATGCGCCGGAGATCTCCTTCCCGGCGATCGTCACCCTTCCCGAGGTTGGGCGCTCCAGGCCGGAAAGGAGGGAGAGGAGGGTGGTCTTGCCGCAACCGGATTTGCCCACCAGGGCGACGAATTCCCCTTCCCGGACGGCGATCGACGCCCCCTTGACGACCGTCAGTTTGTCGAACATTTTGGTCAGACCGTCGCCGACCAGAATTGCTTCACTCATGTCTTAATACCTCCGAAGGTTTGATTTTTGAGATACGACGGCCCAGGAGCGCGCCGGTCAGGCCGCCGATCACGACGGGGAGCAGGACGGCAAACAAGGCCAGGGTTATAGGGATGTGGACGGGAAGCCGCAGGGTTTTGTACACGGCGTCGCCGCCGCCGGGAAGAAAATGCGGGTTCGGGCTCATCTCCCAGGGGATGGGGATGCTCACGGTCATAAAACCGAGCGCGAAGGCAGCCGCGTAGGCGATCAGGAGCCCCAGTATCCCGGCGATGAAACATTGGACGACCGACTCCGCAAGGAGCTGCAGGGTCACGTTCCGATGGGTCCAGCCGACGGCCTTCAGGACGCCGATCTCCCGCGCCCGTTCCGCCACATTTCCCGCCATTGTCTTGAAGGCGATCAGAACCGCAATGAGGATGGCGATGAGCGAGGCGACCAGGGTGAATTTATCCGACACGGCGAAAAAACTCCCCAAAAGCTTCAGGAAGGAGTCCGGAGTGGCGACGGCGACTTTATTCCCCAGAATGTCCTTGAGGGCAGCGGCCACGGGAGTGATCTTTTCCTGGTCCGCCCGGATGAACAGCAGATTCACATCCCCCGGTGCAAAGGGGGAAACCGATTGGAGAGTCTTGGAGGCCGCCGCGATCGCCTGCGCCTCTGCGAGAGGCAGGTAGAGATTGGCCACGGCGATCTTCGCGGCGTGGGAGGCGTCGATCAGACCCACGACGGGAAACGACCGGCCCGCGATGGATACGGTATCCCCCGGTTTGATGCCGAATTGCCGGGCGTAGGCCGCCTCAACGAGAGCTTCCGGTTTCCCCTCCGCGAGGTAGCGCCCCTCGGTGACAAAGTTCTTGAGGATCGACGGCCCGATGGGATTCTCCCGTTCGATCCCCAGGACGATCCAGGCCCGGTTCGGTTCGAACACCCAGAGGAGCACGGCCGTCCCCGTACCCAGGACGCCGGGAACTTTTTCGATCCGCTCGAGTTCATTCCTGCGGATCGTCACCGCCGAGCAGGGAAAGACCGCGCCGGTCAGCTCCTCGGGGACGTTTCCGGGGCGCTGCACCGTGATGTCGGCCCCGATCTCTTTCAAGGGGGCGCGGGCCGCCTCGTGGTAAGCGAGCGACAGAGCGTTGAGAATGACCAGGAGTGCGATGCCGATGGAAAGGCCGATCACGGCCATGACCGTTCTTCGCCTCTGGCGGGTGAGTTCCTGAAAAACATAACGTAGATTCAATGGTTGCCTCCGTTTTGGGAAAAGGGCGAATCCACTCGCCCGTTGTTTGAGCTTGTTCGTAAGAGCTCGATAAACCGTTTTTGCTGCTCGGGGGTCATGATCTTCTTCGACTCCGCGATGTGCACAATGACCTCTTTCTGAATTTCATCCTGATAAACCGCGATGTCCTTTCGGATCGTCTCCGTCCGCGGCAGATCGATCTCATCCTCCCCCAGCAGGTCGATCAGGAGGTTTCGCCTGGTGGCGACCGCCGCGTCAAGCTCATTGAGACGGCCATGGAACGATCGGGCCAGCGGTACCATTTTTGCCAGTTGCTCGGAGGAAAGACCGAGGTCCTGGTAGGGATGGTGGTCTTCAGGATTGAGGGGGCAGGGCGCCGACCGCGTGAAGCACGCGTTGCGCCAGTAATGGTAGCCGATGGTGGCGACGGCGGATGCGTTGACGGCCAGCGACAGGGTCAGAACGGCAATCAGCAACCTCCCCTTCATTTCCGAACCTCCTGTGTAAAATGGGCCATGCGCAGGTAGCCGTCCCCCAGTGTCCCCGGCGGCGCGGCGGAAAAGGCCCTGAAAGAAACGATATCCGTAGCCGTTCGGGAAGCCTGTACCTGAGCGGGAGCGGACGAGAAACCCGACACCAGGGTGTTTCCCAAATAGCCCCCCAGCACCGCCCCCACGAGCAGAAGAACAACCGCCATCGCCGGGGCGAGACGCCACTGATCAACCCATGAAACCCAGGGGAAGCGCCATCGCGAACGGGGCTCGGGAATGGCCTTTATCCTCTCGGAGAGACGTCTTTCGAATCCAGCGGATGCTTCGATCTCCGGAATCTTCTCCAGCGATCGCCAGAGCAGTTCCAGTTCGGCATAGACGCTCCGGCAAGCCGGACACCCTTCCAGGTGCGTGGCGATTCGCTCCCGCGCTTTCTCGCCGATTTCCCCGTCCTGGTACGCGGCAAGCCTTTTTTGAATGCGATGGCACCTCATCTCGATCTTCTCTTCTCGTCCCGGTTCATACTTGACGGCTTCGTAAAAAGGCCGGATGCTGCGTTGCGCTTCACCCTTCGTCATTGCGGCGTACAAAAAGTACGCCTCATTCCTCAGGATTCGCGCGCCTTGCCTGCGGCCTTTTTACGAAGCCGTCCCATTTTCACGACTTTTTATGACTTTTTACGAGGTCGTCATACTTGATTAAACGACACGGAATGCAAAAACCTGCGGTGATTTTTAGCCGTTGACATGACAAGATGATAACTCAAACAAGATTGGCAGTTTGGGGCGCCGTCAAAGATGATCGTCACTACTCTTTACGATGCTTTGTTTTGGACATAGTGCCGCAACCGTTGAACCCTCTCCACTGCCGGCGGGTGAGAGTAATAGAATATTGCGTAAATGGGGTGGGGATGAAGATTGGCAAGATTTTCCCCGGAAAGTTTGATCAGGGCGGCGGCCAAGGCATCCGGAGCGCCGGAGAGCTCGCAACCAAACCGGTCCGCCTGCCACTCGTGTTGCCGCGAGAACCAGCTTGATAAAGGAGTAAAGGGAAATGCGACCAGTGAACCAAGAAACATGAGGATCACCAACTGTGCAGGGAAAGAGGATTGCGAGAGCCCCATCAGCCCCGGCAGTCCACCCCACTGCAAGAGCCGGTAGGCGAGGTAAAGTGCCAACAGCCCCCCTGTTTCCATCAGAATGAGCCGTTTCAGGATATGCCTCTTTTTCCAATGTCCTACCTCGTGGGCGAGGATGGCAAGAATCTCCCGATGATTCATCTGCGTTAATAAGGTGTCGAACAGGACAATCCGCTTCACTCTGCCGATGCCGGTGAAATAGGCATTCGAGTGACGGCTGCGGCGAGAGGCATCTACCTGCATCACCCGGCTCACTTTTACCCCAGCCTTCTCCATCATGGCCCTGATCTCTTCCTCCAGCCCCTCTTCCGCAACCGGGGAGAACTTAAAAAAGAGCGGTTCGATGACGTAGGGGGCGATATAGATCAGAAAGATCGTGACAACGGCAAAGAAGCCCCATACCCAGAGCCACCAAAAACCGGGACTCCAGCGGACTAACGCGAGTGCTCCGGAAACCAGCAGAGACAGAAGCAACAAGGAGATGGCCGTCGATTTGAGCAGATCCGCCAGCCAGAGTCGCTTGGTCAGGGTGTTGAAGCCATAGCGGTTTTCGATGCGGAACGTATGATAGAGGCTAAACGGGATATCGAGCAGGGTTTGGGCCAGGGCGAGGAAAAGAAAGAACAGCAAGCCGCTGACCACAAACGAACCGGAAAGAGATGAAATCCAGCGGTCATAGAGTCGCAGGCCGCCGAACAGGAAGGCAAGCAGCAGGAGATGGTCAACAACCGATTCGATCAGTCCCACTCGGCTCTGTTCCAGCGTATAGGCCGCTGTCCTGGCAAGAATTTCCGCGTCAATCACCCCCTCGAAACCGGACGGGACTTCAGCGCCGTGCAGCCTGAGATGGCGCAGATTGATGAATCGCAGCCAATAGCCGCACCCTATAACGAACAGATAGAGGATGAGCAGAATCGTCGTAACCGTCATAGCCCGCATGCTACTTGATTCGAGTGCGAAAGTCGAGGTTGTAAAACCGCGTCGTGTAATCCTTGCCGTCCTCGGCAGTATGTCGGAAATCCCGACATACTGCTTTTTCATCCAGTTCTCTGGTCTCGAAGATGTTTTTCAGATGCTCGGTGATCGTGCTGTGGCCCTTGTCAAAGAGCACGCCAATCGGCTTCTGCGTCAGCCAGACGGTTTCCTCTGCCACTCGGACCTCGATGCCGTCTTCGTTCGCCTGCCGGGTAAATATCAGGAACTTGGCGGTGCTGTTGCGGATTTGGAGTTTGTTTTTTCCCTTTTCATGGCCTGCTCCTATGGTTCTCCATTGAATGCACGATAAAGCATTATGGGCGTATGTGGCGGTAGGTATATTTCTCAATGTCATTCTTCATTCTCATATTACTTCTTCAAGCAACTGGCCGTTCTCTTTCAACCAGGCCTTCGCTTTGTCCATCAGTGGAGCTTGTGTGCGGACGACATTCCAGAACCGGGGCGTATGGTTAGTTTCGATAAGATGGGCAAGCTCGTGGACAACGACATAGTCGATGACAAACATCGGCGCCTTGATCAACCGCCAGTTGAAGCCGACGTTGTTCTTGACGGTGCAAGACCCCCAGCGATAACGGCTGTCCATGATCTTGATCCCGGCAACATTGACACCGAGTTCGCGGGCGTGTCCCTTGACCCGAGGGATGATCTTTTCTTTGGCCCTGCCGATATACCATTCCCGCAAAGCCTCTTCCCGCTTTTCCTCCAGGATCGCTGGAATCAGGAAGCACCGGGTAAACCGAACCTCGATCAGCCCCTTTTGGACCACCTCGATGCGGTATTGCCGCCCCAGGTAGAGCGCCGATTCGCCGCTGACCAGTTCCTTACCCGGTGGATGGGGCAGGTTCCGGTATTTCTGAGGGTGCCCTGTTTTTTCATAAATCCATTGACGCTTGGACTCGACGATCTGCCGGATCTTTACGTCGGATATCCCTTCCGGCGCATGCACCACAACGCTGCGATCCCGTTCAATGGTGATGGTCAGTTGGCGCCGCTTGGTAGATCGTTGAATCGTGTATTCCAGTACCACCTCAATCACTCCGCGTAGAGAATAGTATCGTTGTTTTTCTCCGCGATCTCCATGATGCGGCTGATGATATGGGCGCGGTTCTTGACCAGCCCGGGAAGTTTCGAGAACTCCGTAGCCAGTAGAACATCCTGGAGCTCGGACTTCAATTTCATGCGGGCGGAAATACTCTCCCAGAAGCCCGTGAGTTTCAATTCGCGTTCCATCGCGAGGAAGATCTTTTGGGTCAAATCCACAAGCCGGCTGATCTTGTCTTCCATGCTCGTCTTATCTGCAATCCCGAACAGCCCTTCCGCCGGTTCCATCCTGTCGTCAGGGAAGATATCGCCGAAGATTTCCCGTTTGAACATCCGAAACAGGGGCATCTGCTTCTTGCGGTGCAGCCCGTAGGTCGGCTCTTTAGCGGCTTTCATGATACGCGTCCGCAGCTTCTCCAGTTCCTCGTAGATCTTGTTCCAGTTTTCGCGGAACTCCTCAAGAATCGCCGCTAATGCCTTGGCGAAGGAGGCCTGCAGATCCGGGTCGTCATCCAGTTCGACATCGAGGTGGTGGCGGATGGCGTGCTCCACTTCCGCCGCCTTGGTCTTGGTGCGTCCCCGCTTGCCGACCTGCTTTTCAAAGTCCGCATCGAGGATGGATATCGGCTCGATCTTCACCTCGATCCCTTTTGATTCCAGATAGGCGTCGGTGATGCCGCGCAGCTTGGGCGGGATGCCCTTCATGCTCAGGCGTTCGTCGCGGAAGTGTTTGGCGGCCAGCACGTTGATCGCAGTATGGGCCTGGTAGTCGGCCATGAAGTCCAAGGCTTGCCGGGCGGGAAAAACCAGGTTCAGGCACTTCGTCAGCTTCTTGAATGCCAGCATGTAGTCGAAACGCAGGTCTTCGTCATAGAAAATATCGAAGAACGCATCGTGGTCCGTCAGGTCCGTCAAGCCGTGCTTCCTGAGCAGGTCCATGACGGCGGCATGGCTGGCGGCGAGTTCCCGCAGCTCCTCCTCGGGGAAGCCCAGGGTATCGATTACTTCCTTCTGTTCACGTTCGTCGTAGGTGTCGATGGCCTTCTTCAGGTGGTGGCCGATACCCACATAATCGACCACAAATCCTTTGTCCTTGAACTCGCCGGCCACGCGATTCACGCGGGCGATGGCCTGAAGCAGATTGTGGGCGACGATCACCTTGTCCAGATACATCACCTGCTCCACCGGGGCATCGAAACCGGTAATGAGCATGTTCATTACAATCAATATCCCCATGTCCCCGGTGACGCCTTCCTCCTCGCCCCCAAAGGCCATCTTGAAGCTTTTGATACTGGCCTCGTGCCGGGAACTGTCCGAGTACGCCTTGAGGTGCGGCAGGTCGTTGTGATTGCCGGAGATGATGACATCCGTCGTCAGTTTTCGGAGCCGGTCGAGGTCTAGTTTTCTGGGGTTGGTCTGCTTCAGCTCGGCGAGCGCAGCCGCCAGGGCGTCGTCGATATGTTTCTTGTAACGCACCGCCGCCTCGCGGGAGGTGGTCACCACCTGCGCCTTATAGCCGTTAGGGAAGACATGGGTCAGGTAGTGGGTGACCATGTCCCTGGCCTTGGCGGCGATGGTCGGTTCGGCCTCCAAATAGGCGTCGCGGGAGCCGTAACCGAGGATCTCCATCCGCTGCTGGAGGTTGTAGTCGCTGAAGACATCCGCGAAGGCCGTATCCATGCCTGCCTGATCGGCCACTTCGGCGTTGTGAGTGCGGCCTTCATAGACGATCTCCAAGGTCACTCCGTCGTCGATGGACTGGCGCATGGTGTATTTGTCGATGTAGTCGCCGAAGACCCGCTCCGTCTTGTCGATAGGCGTGCCGGTGTAGCCGATGCGGGCGGCGTTGGGAATGCCCTTGTCGAGGTTGGCCCCGAGCATGGCGTACTGGGAGCGGTGGGCCTCGTCGGTCATCACCAGGATGTGGGGGCTGGCGTTCAGCTCCGGAAAGGTTTCCGTCAGGTCGGCTTCGCGAAACTTGTGGATCATGGCCATGACCAGGTCCGAGGAGTCCGAACGCAGAAGTTCCTTGAGCTTCCTGATGCTGTCGGCCACCTTGACCGTAAAGCCGATGCTTTGGCTGGTTTCGGTCAACTGGCCTTCGAGTTGGGTGCGGTCGGTCACGAAGACCACCTTCCAGTTCGAGAGCTGGGCGTGGCGGTACATCTCCCGCACCATGAACATCATGGTCAGCGATTTTCCCGAGCCCTGGGTATGCCAGATGATGCCGCTGCGCTCGCGGGGGCTTTCGCCTTTCAGCAGACGTTTCACCGCCAGCTTGACGGCGCGGAACTGCTGGTAGCGCCCGACGATCTTGATCGTCTCGCCCTTGTCGTTGGTCGAAAAGAGGGTGAAGGTGCGGATGAGATCCAACAGGTTGTCGCGGTCGAGCATCCCGGCGACGAGGCGCTGCTGATCGTTAGGGCCGCTGCCGCCGTGGGGGAGATCGTCCACCGTGCGGGGATAGGGATCGGCCCAACGGTAGAAGTGCTTCTCGCCATGGGTGGTGATGGTGCCGAACTTGGCCGCGTTCCGGCAGGTGGCGATGACGATCTGGTTGTAATAGAACAGGGGCGCGCTGCCCTCGCCCCTGGCGCCGCGCTGCTCGCTGTACCGGAGGAGTTGATCGATGGCTTCGGGGATGGCGTCCTTGACCTTGGGCGATTTGCATTCGATAACCGCCATCGGCAGGCCGTTCAGAAAGAGGACGATGTCCGGAACCACGTGGTGCTCCGTGCCCAGGATGCGCACCTTGATCTGGCAGACTGCGATAAAGCGGTTATTGTCCCGGTGGGTGAAGTCCACAAACCGCACCGTCGGGCTCTTCTCCCCGGTCCGGCGGTTTTCGCTGACACTGGTGTTTTCCAGGAGCAGCGTAAAGACGTGGCGGTTGTTTTTGATCAGATCGGTCCCGGGGAAACTCGCCGTGAGTTGTTTGACCGCCTCCTCCACCTGATCGTCTTCCAGCCAGTCGTTGATGACCGTGAGCTGCTCCCGCAATACCGACAGCATGACCACCTCGGTAAAGCTCTCACGAAAGGAGTCGCCGGGATGCTGTTTGCCGTCGAGATCGATAACCTCCCAGTCCAGCCCGGCAAGCTGATCAAGAAAAGGCTTTTCGACGTGGTTGCGTTCGTCAAGCTTGATGTACGGGGGCGTTTTGTCTACGGTCATGGCTTCTCCTTGACCACCCAATGGCCGCCCTTGTGGGGGCCGATACGCTCAATGACATGGGTTTCCTGCAGCTTACGGAGAGCGCGTTGGACGGCGCTGACGGATTTTCCAATTTGCTCTGCCAATGCGTCGATCGAAAGGCCGCCGTCGCTTTCCAGCAAGGCGACAATCTTCTCCGGCGTTTTCCCTGGCGTTTTCCCTGGCGTTTTCCCTGGCGTTTTCTCCGGTGTCCGGTCTTCACGCCTACCGCCGCTCCGGAACTGGACCATCAATCCCGAGGCATCGGTGCGGTATTCGGGCAGCGGCACGCCTGCCGCTTCGCATTCCCGGTTGATCTTCTCGATGCCCCGGCCCCATGATTCGATCATCCCGGCCCGGAAGAAGGCATTGGCAATCAGCGGGTTGAAGGGTCTGGATGCGTGTTTCGCCAACAACTGCGCCACGGTCCAGTTTTCAGGTAACAGACCGTCATTCCAGAAATAGATTCTGTCCTCGTACACGCTGATTTGGATGGGCAAACCGCCGCTGTAGTCCTTATGCACAATGGCGTTCAACAGGGCTTCCCGCAAGGCCGCCTTGGGAAAAGGGAACCTCTCCACACGGATGATCCCTTCATAGCTGATGGCCGCCTTGAGGTATTTGGTCAGCAGCAGGTCCATGGCTTTCTCCGCCTGGACGAAAAGGCTGCCGTGGATCTCGTCCTGATAGAGCAGATCGGCGTCCGTGTGGAAATAACCGATCTTGATGCAAGCCCCGACCACCCACTTTTCCGGATCGTGATGGAAAAGCAACAGGGCGGCGCGCTTGAGGTAATCCCCTTCCTTCAAGTTGAGATTGTCCATCAACAAGGCATTGCTTTCCGCCAGCACCTCATCGCTGACGCGATCGCTTTTGGCTGCTTTGGTGCGAAAAATATGGAATGATTCCTCTTTGAAATCGGCCACGTCAACCCTTGGTACCGGGACCCCATCCCAGTGCTTGCCCTGCTTCTTTAGCAAGAACTTGTCGAGGGCCGCCCCTTTCAGTTCCTGTTTTGTGCTGCCGGTGCGATAATAATACTCGCCCTTGTAGCTGACGGGATAGGGATAGGGTTCCACGACAATTTCGAGCAGCTCTTTATCCTGTTCGGCACGCAGATTGACATCAACGATAATCCCCAAAATGTCCTTGATTTTATTTGGTATGTCTTCCAGCAGTCTTTTGGCGTTGGCCACGCCCAGCACGGCGCCTTTATCGTTTTTGCCGATGATCAGTGTACCACCCTGTGCGTTGGCAAAACCGCAGACCCAGCGGATATATTCATCACGCCAGGACTCCTTCCATTCGATGGTTTGGGCTTCCTTAGGGCTCATACGCCGGCAGCCTTTCGTTGTCGATGACCTCCCAGCCCAGATCGGCCAACTGATCAAGGAGGGGTCTCTCGACGTGGTTGCGCTCGTCGAGTTTGATATATTGGGGTGTTTTATCCTGGGTCATTGCTTCATCTTCCTATATGAGGTTGGCTTGTAGATTAATATCCAGTAATGGCATACCGATTTTCTCTTTCCTTAAAAGCTTGTTTGCCGCCTTCTAGAAGCAAGCAAACAGCTTCACGCACCCCAAGATTGTTATTCTTACTGGTGTGTTCTAAGGAACCAGAATAGTACTTCATACATGGATATGGCTGTGAACCTGGCCGTTCCGCAGTTGCGATGATGACCTGTTCTGCGTCCGTAGCAACAACCAAGTTCGGATTATGAGTAATTAGGATAATTTGGCGACGCGTCTTTGCCTTTCGGATATATGGCACCAATTGTTTATAGACTGATGAGTTATCAAGGTTCCCCTCTGGCTGATCGATGATGAGTGGGCGGGTATCGTCCTCGTCCATCAGTAAGTAAAGGACAAGCAATGCAATCCCTCGCGTTCCGGGCGAGAGATATTCAAGTTCCGTTCCTCCGTATCGTACCTTGTAAGTGAGCGCAATGTGGTCCACGGAAAACATCCAGTCGTAAAGCTCTACGAGTGTGAGATGCGGCGCTGCGTACTTCTTCATAAAAGACACCGCGTCTACCTCTTCATAAAACTGCCCGAATGCAATCTTGATCTCTTCGACATCGCCCTTCTTCCATGCCGGAACGAGTGATGACTCGATAATACGTTCGATTCTTTTCCTCTTATCATCTGAACCAGAACGTCGCCCATCGAAGAATAGTGTCATCTTCTCAAGCCATGACCGAAAATCAATCTGATATCCTACGGCAATCTCGAACTTCATCGCAGTACCAAGCTTCTCAATCGCATCCTGCATGGGTGCATATAGCTCACGAAGACCGGTCTCATCTTCTTTGAGAGCAGAAAAAAATTTCATATAGAGATCCAGTCGTTGGTTTTGTTTTTGGACTAACTGTTTTGTGACACGCGTGTCTAAATTCTCAATTTCCTTTGCAAGTCTTTCAACTGTTGCCGTTCTCTCGGAAATTTGCTTCTGAAGGTCTAAAAGTCGCTTCTTGCTTACCTCGTCTTTGGAAATCCGGTCTCTCAGTTCACTGATCCGCTTTGTCACTGTGAATATGGTATTTTCTTCGGCACTATCGGCTTCTCTGCCTTTTAGATTAGATACTTCCGAGTCTATCTTCTTTAGTTCACTTTCCAATAGTTGATCGATTGTGTCGTCCCATTTGGGCAGTAATTTGCTCGTTAAGTCGCTCGGTATTCCCGTCTCCTGAAGTGTTTCGATAATCTCGTTGACATCGGACGCCACTTTCTTACGCAACGTATGATAAGTTTGTACCGAGTCTTCGATTGTCCTCCGCCGTCGAGTTTTGGAGGCTATGTCTTTCTCAAGATCCGCAAGCAGGCTTTGTTGCCCCTGAAGGCGCTCAAGAACCTCCTGGTCCACAAATTGAGTTGCATCTGGAAGTTGATTCTTTAAATCTTCCATCTGCTTTCCGGCATCGCGCTTCTTGTCTATTTTATCTTGGCGCTGTTCGAGGGACTGATTCAAACGTTCAATCTCTTTATGAAGTGTTGCCAGATCTCCTCGGAATCTTTCCCTTCGTGTGTTCGAGGCAGATTCTCGGGCCTTACGTAATTCGCTGAATGCGGAGTATCCCTCCTTCTGAATCTCGTCCAACCGCGCGAAAACTACGTCCTCGATGGCCACTTGCAGTTCATGACCTTCATGATCCGATGAACAAAGCCGTTCGACAAAATCTTGTGAAAGATAGCGAACCAGTGGACGAGCTGTTGAATATGGGTCTTCTGGAAGTATGGCTGGTGTAGTGGTACCGTTTTCCCAATTCAAGATCACCTTTACACCGGATAGGTGGAGCCACCCCTTCGTAATGAAAGATGATTGAGATTCAGTATCACATGACACACCTGCGGCTATGGCTGCTAGATCGGCGATCGCGGTTTTTCCGGTACCCTTCTCACCAATAACAGCAACCAAGCCTGAATTGAAATCAATGTCCTTTTGCGCAAACCATCCTTTTGCATCTCTGATACTCATACTTCGAATTAACCTACTTTTATCTGTAGGTTGTGGTGGAACATGTCCGATGTGGATGCGATCCTCAGGCTCCCAAACAATTTGACGCAACCCTTGGAATGTAGGGTCACTTTTAATCCAGCAATAACGGTCCAGATCGGGGCGAAAAAGCTTAGTCACTTCGTGCGCATCGCAGCCATGCACACAAGGCTTCAGAGCGCCATACTGCTTGATGATAACATCCATTGGGTAATCTGTTTTTTGCCCAAGGTAGTGGATGCGATCATTGGGATTACCTGAGAAAACAAGATCGCACCAGCGAAGCACCTCGTCCCGGATTGCACCAAAACCGCCAACAGGAAGCCCACTTATTCCATCTTTTCCATTAGTGATTCCAATCAAGCAATTGGAACGTAGCCACGCCTCCTTGTCCAGCCACTCCTTCAGGGCTGTCCGGTCAGGTTTGAATTGCTTAATGCCATAGCGGTATGCGTCGTCGCTGTCTAAGTCGGCTCTTTGCGCTCGCGCGAATTCGATTAACTCATTACGTACGCATCCATAATTTTCGCCATTGTAGTCAAACTTAAGATTTTTCAGTGCACGTTTGATCTTAGCGATGTGTTCGGGGTCCGAAGAGTCAATCAAGAGGTGCAAATTCAATGCATTGCCATCTTTTGTAGGTGGCATGATCCGGAACTCAATGTTGGGGATTAGAAGCTGAACGCTCTTAAGCCTACTCTCAATATTCTTTGCAGCAACAAGCTTTTCGTAACCATCGATTGACATGTAGTCCGTGACACCGATTACTGCAATGCCATTGTCTTCCGCAGCAGACTCCAATGCCGTCACATAATCGTCCCACGATAGACCCGCAAAAGACGTACCTAATTGGCTGAATGGAGTATGGACGTGTAGATCCCAACGCCGCCATTGGGACCCCTGTGGGTAGCTCGATGTCAGAAGTGAAAACGAGTCTTTTGGCGTTCCTATTGCGTGATTTTGCTTACCGGCTTTGCTGCTTTTAGAGACATTGTTCTGCCTCATAATCACCCACCTCCATATTATTCAGCAATCTGGTTATGCGTTGCTTGCCTGAGAGCAGGTCCTGCATGAGGGCTGTTTTGAGGGCGCGGAGTTTATCTAAATTGCACCCCGACACTTCCAGCGCTTCCTCAGCTCCTTTGATTAAAGCGTATGATTGTTGGCGCTCCTCCGTTTTCGGCCACGGAATTACAAAGCTTCTGACTTGTTGGTAATTCAATCCTTCCCGGTTTCCACCTGCATTAAATTTGAGAACTTGGTTCTGTCCAATGCTGGACTCGATTACAGCAGTAAGAAAACCAGCATCGCTTTGAGTAGCCTGATTCAACCGAATAGCGCACACGTGCTGATTTACGTTAGCCGAACAATTCATTTTTGGCATGGTGCAGCACCTTCCGATTGACGCACCTGTGATGTTCAAAAGCACGTCATTTTCAAACACCTCACTCCTTCTCATGGTGTCATGAATTCTCTGTGGTAAGTATGACACGTCCGAGAGTAGAAGACCTCCAAAATGGACGTTCTGGCTGCGAATAAATAGTACGCCTTCTTTTGTATAAACGGCTTCTCCGCCTCGCGGTGTTACACCACTCCCAACATGAACAGCCAAATCATCAAGTGTCAGGGCTTCCCACTCTACCGGAATCCGGCCCATGGAAGAGTCTTTGAATTTGTGGGTTTGTTCGGAGCGGCGGTTGCCGTGTTCGTCGATACCGCGGGTGAGGAGGTCCTGCATCAGGCCGATCTTGATGCGTTGCTGCTTGGCAATCAGCGCCTCGGTCTGTTCAATCGCCCGGTCCATCGTCGAGAGGATTTCGGCGATTTTAGTTTGTTCGGGTTTTGGCGGTGTCAGGATTTCAACTGACTCGATCGTAGATATTGATAGTCCAAAGCGCGTCGATCCACTCGCATGCAGTGCAAAAAAACGTGCTACTCTTGACGTAGCGAGTTGCTTTGCCAGATAGATAGAATCCACTTGATCTGCATTTGGCCGGATTAATGCCAGGTGGTAGCCGCAGACCAAATTGTCGATTTGGTCTAGAATGACGGCAGGTATCCCAATGTCATCCGGCGTTTCTGAGTCCTTGGTGATGATGACATCGCCCTTGTTCAGGCCAAACCGTTCAAGTTCAGTAGCCGAGGCGGATGCCTCCATGAATGGGAGACTACCTGTGACATATTCGTTCGAGTATACGTCCATGTAGTTACAAAGCTTCACTGGTTTCTCACTTGCAACGACTTTCTTGTCCACGTTACTGACGCGGATGTCAGCGAGTTCCCGTAATTTTCTGGTCGGCCACGTGTTGCTCATGCCGGGTTCCTTAAGGTAAAGCTGTTGAGACCGGCCGGTATCATTACTTCACATCCCAACGCCCGGCCTTTTTGCCGCCTATTCGTTGTAACATGCCCTTAGCCTTCAATTTATTGATATTATAGCGTATGCCTATTTCGGTCAGACCTAATTGCCGTGCCATTTCTTTTTGCGTAATAGATGGATTGGCTGTTATCAGTTTAATGATGGCTTTTTCCGTAACGGAGAGGGACTTATCGATAGTCTTATCGATAGTCTTATCCGACCTGTCATAAGATGGCCTGTTAAAGGCAGCTATAAAAAATTGGGCTACTTCCTGGAATTGTACGGTCGGCTCCTCGGCAAGGATGAGACGCATGCCGCGCCCCCAGGTCTCGACCATCTGGATGCGGCGCAGTAATTCGGCAATAAGGGGATTCCGCCGTCTGGAAACATTGCCCTTACGGATCCGATCGATGGTC
>Ga0208373_1002246_pt1 | contig 22080 bp, 25 predicted proteins | sample RifOxyC2_FD_184036 | JGI IMG/M metagenome (GOLD analysis project Ga0208373, IMG submission 184036) | Soil microbial communities from Rifle, Colorado - Rifle Oxygen_injection C2 (SPAdes) | ecosystem: Environmental > Terrestrial > Deep subsurface > Rock core/Sediment | place: Rifle, Colorado... | reverse complement strand
TTTTCGTACAATCAGTACTGCTACAGTATTTGCAAGATATTTCCATAATTCTTCCACTTGGTTTGTTTAACATAATACAAATATAATAAAAATATCTATCTTATGTTAACACTCTCATTTTTTTTATACCAATTATTTAATTCAGTTAATAGCTAAATCTCTATGACAAACAATGAATTAAATGAATTAAAAGCTGATTTTGAATTGTTACGGCTTGATTATAAAGATGAATTTAAAAAACTCAATTATCTCCGTTCAAATTTCGTTAATTACTTTACTATAAAAAAATTAAATGAACTTTCAATAGATGAGTACATTGCTGGAAAAAGACAACAAACATTTTGCAATAGAATAGAAAATGAACTAAATGACTGGGGTAACATACATGGTTCAACGTCTATAAAATTTGGTGTATTTTTTGGAAAAAAAGGGAAAGATAAATCTCAGATTTATAGATTTGCAAGTAGGTTTGGAACTACATCAGAAGAAGCATTTTTGAATATTAGAAGTAGTATAATTGAGTTAATAAATTATGGATTTAAAGAAGATTATGATAAAATAAAACAAAATTTAATTTCACCCATGTTTAAGGGAAAAATCCTTTCAATATATTATCCTGAGAAATACTTAAATATTTTTGCATCCTCTCACTTAGACCATTTCATTACAAAATTAGGATTAATTAATACCTCAAAATCCGAAATTGATAAGCAAAAAATAATAATTGATTTTAAAAATAATGACAAATTAATGCAGAAATGGACAATTTATGAATTTAGTAAATTTTTATATAAATCATTTAATAAGCCTGCTGATAAAAAAACAAGTAATAGTATCCCTGATGAATTAAAAAAATATTTATCAATAAATTTACCCCCAATTGAAGAAATTGAATGTGAATTTATTAACCCTAATATTATTACTTTTGGTGAGAAACAAACACATGATATTATGACAGGAAAGTACAATGAAAGAAATAGTAAAAATGCAAAAATTATTGGCGATAGAGGCGAGCTTTTAATTTTAAAATCAGAAAGAGAAAAAGTAAAAAAATACAAAAATTTAAATTTAGAAAATAAAATACAACAAATATCAAAATCAGATGATTATGCAGGCTATGATATTTTATCATTTGATGAAAATGGTAATGAAATTTATATAGAAGTCAAATCTACGAAATCAAAATCCCAGAATTTATCTTTTATAATTACTAGTAATGAGTTTGAGAAATCAAAAGTACTTCAAAATTATTATTTATACATTGTATTTGAAGCTCATTCTAGGAAACCTAAAATATGGAAGATAAAAGCAGTAGATTTGTTAAATGATGATAAAATATATATTGAACCTTCCCAATATAGAATTACTGCAAAATTAGAATAATCCTATATGAGAAATTCCATCCCCTCTCCAAAGGAATTATATTTTTTTACTTAAAAGTTGCCTTATTATTCAAATGTCAAATTGTGACCTTCCCGTCCTTTCAGTCTTTGCATGAAAAACAAACCTTATAACAAATTAACCATCAACCTTAGTAACAAACAAATTCCCCGCTCCTCCCAACCTTATTACCTCATCCAAATCTTAATAAGGTTTATCTATACCGTAAAGTTTTTTAAATCATGTCCATCATTTAATCAAGTAAATCCTGTTCAGACAACTTCTCAGTGCAACTCTGTGCAAAACTCCGTGGGACTCAGTGGTAAATATTAGCTTTGTACTCAATTCTGCATTTTAAATTTAGAATTGAAAATTTATTGAAAATTGGAAATTGGAAATTGAAAAATAAATTCCATGAATGCAGTTTGAGAAACTACTATGAAACAGCTAAAAGAAAACTGCACCCATGGAAAAAATTATAGTTATTTCATCGAACCTTCTACATTCTTTTGTAATCTTTCGAGCATCATGGTTTCGAGGAAACCGTTTGATTCCCAGTAATGCCTCTGGTAGGTAACATATTCCTCGAATCCGTCCATTTCAGCCTTTAACGTAACATTAACTTTACCATCCTTTTGTTCCTTGATGACAAAGTTATATTGAATACCTCCGTTTGCCCAAACGCCTCCCCTGATAATCGGTAAGTCAATACTATAAAGTTGCAAAACATCATAAGTGCTGTCTTTGTTATCAACTAAAACACATATATCGGATTTAACCCTGCCTTTGTACAAACCTTCATCAGTCTGGTTGTATGAATCGTTCATTATCATGCAGTTTAATTCACCGATAGATTGTTTAGCGGCTCTGAAGACGACTTCAAAAGGAGCATCGAAAGTGATTTCGTATTTTTCTTTATAATATTTCAGTTTTTCAGGTACTTCTTCTTTGAACCTGTCATCTTCATTAATCTGTTCCTCGGTTTTTTTCTGTTCTTCCTGCTGGGCAAAGAGGCGAGGATTAAACACATAACTTTGTAAAGTCAGTACAGCAGACAATAATAAAATAAATGACAATTTCATAAACATCTCCTTATATCAAAAGAACATTTCTTAATTAATATTATGAACAAATTGCTGTTCTTTTATTTTAATATTATGAATAAATATGATAAAAGTCAAGAAAATTCTTAATTATGTCTTAATTAACTGCTTTTGGTTGTTCAAGACGGACAGAAACAATTTTGGATATGCCTTTTTCCTGCATAGTGATGCCATATAGGTAATCAGCGGCTTCCATTGTTCTTTTGCTGTGAGTAACAATAATAAATTGAGTGTTGTTGCTGAATTCTCTAAGCAGATTGATGAATTTATCTATATTGGTGTCGTCTAATGGAGCGTCCACTTCATCCAAAATACAGAATGGGCTTGGCTTGACGAGATAGATTGAGAAAAGCATAGCGATAGCAGTTAAAGCCTTTTCACCACCCGACAACATATCAATTGAATGTGGCTTCTTCCCGGGAGGTTTTGCTTTTATGCTTATTTCTGCATCCAGAGGGTCTCCTTCGCCGAGTATGAGTTCGGCTTCACCTTCGGGCCCAAATAAAGTTTTGAACAGGTGGCTGAAATTACCCTGAATTTTTTCAAAAGTTTCAGTAAATCTCTGAACGGCTGTTTCATTTATTTCGGCAATTGATTCCTGTAGGTTCTTTTTGGATTCCTCAAGGTCTTTGATTTGCATAGTATAGAACTGCAACCTTTGGCTTTGTTCTTCGTATTCTTCGAGTGCCATGAAATTGACATTGCCAAGCAAACTCAATTTTTCTTTCAAGGATGTAATTGTAGATTTCGATTCTTCAATATTGAAGATTTCCTGAAGTTCAAATTCTGCTTGTTCGAGAGTGATATTATAATCTTCGAGTGCTTTTTGTATCAGGCTTGAACTCCTTACTCTAAATTCGCTGAGCCTGACATCGAGGCTATGGCTTTGTTCGATGGTTTTATCATACTGTTTTCTTGCCATTAACAAATAATTTGTCTGCTGTTGGATTTCTTCCTGAACGGAAAGAATTTTATCGTGCAGTTGCTCCCTCTTATTTTGGGCTTTGTCCAATTCTTTTTGCAGTTCTTCAAGTTCGGCATCAATGCTGATTGAATGAGCCTTTAATTCTCCCGATTTAGTATCAAAGCTTTCAATTTCACTATGATTCTTAATATCTTTTTCAGATAGTGATTTTATTTGTTCTTGGAATGTCGTGATTTCTTTTTCAAGGGCTTTTATTTCTTCTTCGAGCCTTGCCCTTTTTATTTCCGCTTCCTGCAAGGCAGAAGTTTTTTCTGACAGATTACTTTCGGCAGCAGCAAGTTCTTCCTGAAGAGTTAGCAATTCATCATTCAAAATAATAAGACGGTTTTCTGTTTCCCGAATATCATTGGAGAAACTTTCATTTTCCCTTGTCAGTCTTGTTGTTTCTTCATTGAAAAGCCTGATATTATTCTCGAAAATTTTGAAGTTATTTTCTGCATTTTCCTTTTTGAGAGCAAGCTGTGAAATGAATTGCTCGTTATTGTTTTTGTCAATTTCAGCTTTCCTGAGTTGTTCACCGAAAGCGATTAGGTCAATTGAATCATATTCTGATTTTATTTCAGAAAGTTGTGTTTCAATTGTTTCAACCTTTTTTTCAAGATTTGAAATTTCTTTATTTAAATTTGCAAGCCTTTCCTTTTTGCCGACTGTCAGTCCTTCGGTTTTTGTAACGGCACCACCCCGGATAATACCCTTACTCCTTACCAATTCACCTTCGAGAGTTACGATTGTGTCTGCAATGCCCGACTTGATTAATTTGAGTGCATTGTCAATATTATCAATTAATAGAGTCTTTCCGAGAATTGCACGAAGTGCATTCCTGAGAACAACGTCAACCCTTACAATCTCACTGAGCCAGCCGATGATTCCGTCATTTGCAGAAATATTTTCAGGGGCCGGTACATCCGGTATTAATTCCCGGACTATAAATGAAGCTTTTCCCTTTCCGCTGGCTTTGAGTTTTTCAATACCTGAAAGTGCCTCGGATAAAGTATCGGTAACAAAGAAGCGAACAGCATCTCCGAGAGCTGCATCAACTGCAATCCTGTGCTGTTCATCTGCACCGATGGCTTCCGCAAGGAGAAGTTTTTCGCCTGATGGCTTCCATTCTTTTGTATTTATAAGAAATTTGGTCGTTTCATCGGAATCAACAATTCCTGTAATAAACTCAAGAGCCGCCTGGTTTCTGTTCAGCTCGTTTTTTAAATCGGCTAATTCTGTTCTTGTGTTATCAAGTTTTGATTCAAGTGATGATTTTTTCTGTTGTGCAGATTTATAATCATTCCCGGTTGACTCGAAAATCTGATTTAATTCTATTTGGTTTGATTGCGAAGTAATAATCTGAGAATCAATTTCAGATATTTCGGATTCGATTTTCTCTATATCATTTTTTCCTGAGTCTATGCTCTCGGAAATATTAACTAACCTTGAATTATTTCTTTCGATTGCATCTTTTGACGAGTCAATTTTTCCTTGCAGGTTGACTAAATCCTCATTAGCGCGGTTGAATTTTTCCCGTGAAGTATTAACAGAATTTTGTGCCTGTTCTTTTTGTTCATTTGCTTCATTCAATTCACCGGCGAAGGAATCGAGCCTCTTATTAGCCGACAAAAGATTTTCATTTGTCTTTTCAATTTTTTCTTTTAACTCACTTTGTAATGAAACCGAATCGGATATTTCATTCAAAATCCTCTCTTTGGCATTCTGCAGTGATTGAATTTTTTCTTCGGAAACGGCTTTGTCTTTGTTCTTTCCCGAAATTGTGTTAATCAGAGAACTTTCGTGTGCCAGAGCCTCGTCATAGTCAGCCTCGACAGCATCGAGGTTGCCCTTCAAAGCAGATATTTCTGTTTCTTTCAAATGTAATTCGTGTTCCTGCTTCTGCCCGTCCTCCTGAATTTTTTCAAATTCAATTTCAAGTGATGAGGATTCATTTTTGATTAGTGCATATTCGTGGTATATCAGATTTAGCTCGATATTTTTCAGCTCTTCCAAAAGTTTGTTATAACGCCTCGTTTTTGCTGCTTGCCGTGAAAGTGAATTTACATTTTTCTGTACTTCCTGATTAATATCATAAACTCTCAGGAGGTCTGATTCAACTGTAGTCAGCTTTCTACCAGCTTCTTTTCGCTGATGTTTGTAGCGTGTAACTCCCGATGCTTCTTCAATAAGATGTCGTCTTTCTTCGGGCTTGCCATTAAGTATTGCCTCGACCATTTTCAACTCGATGACCGAATAAGTATCGGCACCGATTCCTGTGTCCATGAACAGGTCGAGTATATCCCTAAGCCTGCATTGAGTATTGTTTAACAGGTACTGGCTGTCGCCGTTGCGGAAGAGCCTGCGGGTAACTTTAACATCGTTATATTCAATGGGTAAAATACCCTTAGTATTTTCAATGAAAATTGATACTTCAGCCATTCCTATGGGTTTTCTTGTGTCTGTTCCGTTGAATATGACATTATCCATTATTTCGGAACGAAGAATAGAGGATTTCTGTTCTCCAAGCACCCACCTGATAGCATCAACTATGTTCGTTTTACCACAACCATTTGGTCCGACGATAGAGGTTAGGCCATCTGCAAATTTTATATTCGTTTTATGTGGAAAGGACTTAAATCCGATTATTTCCAAACCTGATAAATACATTTTCTAACTGTTTTTGGATATTAATTAATGTCGAAATTATAGAAACATCAAAATTAAGAAATAATGGCTTATCTGCACATACTTTTTAAGCCTGTGGAAAAGAAAAAAAGTTTAATTAAAAATTAATAATTGACAATTAATAATTAAATTTTAATTCAATTATATAATCTACAATAGATTTTAATTAATTGCTAATTAGAATTGCCTTAATTATCAATTTTATTTTAATTTTGCTTTTAATAATAGAACATTAAAATTTTCAGGAGTTAATATGGATTTAGCAGGAACAAAAACAGAACAGAATTTATTGAAAGCATTTGCCGGTGAATCGCAGGCGAGGAACCGCTATGAATTTTTTGCAAAGGTTGCAAAGGCTGAAGGCTATGAGCAAATCGCCGCTATCTTCCAGGAAACTGCGGATAATGAGAAGTCACACGCAAAGCAGTTTTTCAGGTTTCTCGAAGGCAGACCAGTTGAAATAACTGCAACTTATCCCGCTGGAAAAATCGGTACGACTGCCGAAAACCTAAAAGCCGCGGCAGAAGGGGAGAACGAAGAATGGACAATACTTTACCCCGAGTTTGCAAAAATTGCAAGAGAAGAAGGATTCGGTGAGGTAGCCGCAAGATTCACTTTGATTGCTAAAATCGAAACTGAGCATGAGAAAAGATTCAGGAAATTGCTGGCAAACATCGAAGAAGGATGTGTCTTTAAGCGTGAAGGAAAAGTGCGATGGAAATGCCGTGTCTGCGGTTATGTTCACGAAGGAAATACACCACCCGAAAAATGCCCTGCATGTATGCATCCCAAGGCATATTTTGAGTTGAAAGAAGAGAATTATTGATTTTCTATTTTCCCCCTGTCAGGAGTAACTCCTGACAGGGGGAATTATATAAAATATTTTAATCTATGTAAATCTATATATATCAACGAGTTACCCCCCCCCCCAAAAAAAAATAGAAAAAATTTGTTTTATTTAAAATTTATTTTTAAATTTGGTCAAAATACATCAAATAAAATAATGTATGGATGTAAAAATCCATATTGATATAGATAAATATAATAACAGGAAAGCCTGATTCTGTCAGGGAGAACGGAATACAGACCGAAATTAACAAACGTAATTTAGAGCCAGCCGTTTGTAAATTCCGAAAACGTTCATTGAATTGAATTTTTTATTTAAAAAAATAAATTATTTCATAATAATCAATGGAGGCAAAGACAAGAAATAAATCGAACAAAGTAATTATTGATTTTTGTTGCATTATTATGTAACAAAAAAAACCAGTGGGATTTCGCCCACTGGCTGAGCACGAAGTCTCTTACCCGCAATCATAAGTTATAAGACCAAGAATGCGAATAAGAGCAAAAATAAGGAATTATTTATTTTTGTTTAACAAATTATTTAGGAGAAAAATCATGAAAATTAAAAAACTTTTTTTAGTTATAGCTTTATTGGCAATTTTCAGTAGTTATTATGCATCGGCTTATGATTTTGAATGTCCTGAGAATTGGAGTCCTGCTACAGTGGAATTCGGACCAGACGCAAATGGTTGTAGCTGGGTCGTATCATTTTGTTATATTTGTCAGATTTTCTATGGAGGAAATATAACTGGTTATATTAGAATTATGAATACTGCACCATCAGAATTAAGTAAGTCGCAAGGTTGTTCATTTCCTGAGGACCCAGGTTGGCTTATGGATGAACTGTTAGAATTTTATGGAAATCAATGTACTATTCCAGCATGTAGTACTGTATATTGTCAAAATATTATACAAGAATTTCCTTTATGTTGGCAATGGTGGATAATGGGGAATTATTATCATGGAAAATATGTTTATTACAAATGGCTTGAAGCATGTCCCGGTGGGGGTTATTGTCAAATTGTTAGAAAGATATGTTACGATTATGTTACTGGTCAATATGATTTAGATTGTCAGGATTGGGTTACTACTTATCAAATTATTAATTTGAATTGTCAAACTGAAGAAATACCAAAACCACCAGATCCAGATCCACCATTTATAGGAACAAGAATTGAAACTGAATGTTACAAGAGATATACATGTCCATAATAGTATATAGTATTTACTGTCATTTATCTTTTTATAAATGGCAGTAAATACCTTTATGTTATAAAAAGTGATAAGCAATATTAGTGAAATAAAATAAATGGGAATAAAAAATGAAAATATTAATGATTAAATTGCTAATAATTTTATCTTATTTTTCAATACATTCTCAAGAACCACCTTTCAGAGTTCAAAGGATGCTAACTGATTTCAAGGGTATAGTTACAAATGGCAAAAAAACAATTTGTTATGGTAATTATGGAATAATTACTTTTTCAACTGATGCAGGTCAAAGCTGGGAACAAATAAATGTTGGTGATAAATATAATATTATTAAAATTGAAACAGATGGTGATGAATTTTATGGGACTACTGATTATTTTTTATTTCGTACTTATAATCATGATACTTATTGGTTGAAACAATCAATTTTTGAGGAATCAAAAATAAGTGATATGACACTTTACAATGATAAATGGTATCTATTAAATAATAATGGAATTTATCTTGCTGACAAAGATATGAATGTTGCAACTACACCGTTTCTCAATCTCGATAGTAACAGTAAATATTCAGAACTAAAAACCGATGGAATAAACTTATATTTTATTTATAATGACACATTATTGTTAATATATAATTTAAATTCTAAAAATGCAGATACAATTGATCTTATTAAAGATATTGATTGTTTTAATTGCATTAAGAAAGTTTCACATATTAAAATTTTTGATGATAAGGTATATATTTTAGTCAGTCAAAAGAGTAGTTATAATAGCTTTGATTCTTATATTATGAAATCAGGCGATTATGGAAAAACTTGGGAAAAACTAACCCAACAAATTAAAAATGCAGAATGCTTTAAAATAATTGATAATGATGTATATATACTTAAAACAGGAAGAATTAGTGATTCTAATTGGATTGATTTTCTATCAAATAATTATTTTAAAAATGACACTTCCCATTATATAATTGATACAATTTATAATAATAAAATTTATATACAGGATACAATTAATTTACTTGATACTATGCCTCAAAGATTTATTAATTATGATGACAAAATTTATTATAGCGATTTTGTATTTATTAATGAAGATAATATAATTGCAGCAGGATCAAATAAAATGATTTCTGTTTCCTACAATAAAGGAAAATCTTTTGAATTCAAATCTTTTTTTGGTGGAGTTTACGATGGTTATCCTAATGTTCAATTTCTTAGCGATAGTCTTATTTATGTAGTAAATGGCTATTCTTTTAATAAAACGACAAATGGAGGTATAACATGGCTGCCTCAAAATTATAGTAATTATCATTTTCGTGATTCAAATGATAATTATGTACTTTTTTATAGTTATCCTAATTTCTATTATTTTGACATAAATGGAAAAGGATTTGCAAAATATGATACAATAAATAAGAATGACTACTCTAATGTATTGGTGACTGATGATTATGGTGAAAACTTTTATAAAACAAATGAGAAGGATTTGAAAATATTAACTACTAGTCCATTACAGAGAAAAGGTATAGATTTAGGTGATGTAATATTATTTATATTAGGGCCTACCAAAGATAGTAGCGGTAAATATTCTTACTTGATTCTAAGATATGATAAATCAATTAAGCTAATTGATTCACTGACATTAAAAACTGATAGTATAAGAAATATAGTTAGAATTGATGATAATAATATAATAGCTCTTAATTTAAGAACCTCGGGAGATAACTTAGCTGACAGCACAGGTAAAACAAAGGACTACTCTTATAATTATTATTATATCAAATCAACTGATAAGGGTAGAACATGGGACGACATAAATGTAAATGTTAAAATTCCTCAGAAATTACAAAAAAATTTCTATACTGATGATTTTTCTTACTATGACATTTTAACACGGGTCCAGTTTATTTATAATAACTATGTCTTATATCCCTCAACAGAAAATATTATTTACAAATATGATTTTGTAAATAATCAATTTGATTCATTATTTTATCCTGCAACTATATCACAGTTCGAACCGAACTCTCCAATTTTTAAATATTGGAATAAGCTTTTTATGTTTTCTTTTGCAGGTAATAATAAAATTTATTTCACTAATGATTTAGATAGTTATAATCCTAAATGGGATACCTTAGAATCCGGTGAATTGTTTCAACAATGGGATAATTTTAGTCCACCATATACAGAAAATATGGATGCTATATTATCTTCAAATATGTTAAATGATAGCACAGGTTTTTTAGTTATTGGCAAAAGTAAGAGAGATTATCCCGGTTGGAAATTTAAAGTTAATTTTGCAAAAATATTATGGAATCCTTTAGTAAAAGTAGATGATAATAAAATTGAAACCGAAAGAGTTCTTTTATGGAATTCACCTCCTTATCCTATACCTGGTACAAATATTATCAAAAGTGATATATATTGGAATAAATTTTACAAAATTGAAGATGCAAAAATTAATGTATATGATATACAAGGTTTTAAATTAAATAATAATAATATTGTTATTGAACCAAGAACAACATATTCAGGAATATTAAAATGGGATTGCTCAAATATTAATAATGGTATATATATTATTCAAATCAAATTATCTGGGGGGTCAATTAGTTTCCCGGTTATTATATCAAGATAAATAATATTTTCGGTTGCAAGCTATTTAAAATTTTAAAACTGCTCCAGCACCCTAACATCATTTTCATAAAAGAGGCGGATGTCGTCTATAAGGAATTAATAATTTAACCAATTTCGGTGATAGAATTATTTGCTTTTATTTTACAATAATTCTTATTAAGTTGCGTTAAGATTTTTGGACCGGGGTGTCCCCGATCGGTAAATAGCCGGGCATTTAGCTTGGCTTTTTACTATAATCTAAAACTGCTCGAGCACCCTTACATCATTTTCATATAAGAGACGGATGTCGTCTATGCCAGTGCGGAGCATGGTAACACGCTCGATGCCGAAACCGAATGCGTAGCCGGAATACACTTCGGGGTCAATACCACATTCATTTAATACGTTGGGGTGTACCATTCCGCAACCCGCAATTTCGAGCCAGCCTGAGTGTTTGCACACGCGGCAACCCTCGCCACCACAAAGGAAGCAGGTGATGTCAAGCTCGGCACTCGGCTCTGTAAACGGGAAGAATGAGGGACGAAAACGGAACTTTGAATTTTCGCCGTATATCTTTTTTGCAAATTGAATGAGTGTTCCTTTCAGTTCCGCAAAAGTTACATGCTTGTCGATGTATAATCCTTCAATCTGGTGGAACTCAGCAAGAGAGCGTGCATTTATGGCTTCGTTGCGGTAAACCCTGCCGGGCATTATACAACGGATTGGCGGCTTCATTCCTTTCATCACCCTGATTTGCACAGGTGATGTATGTGTGCGTAGCAATAATTTTTTGTCGGATTCGATGAAGAATGTATCCTGCATATCCCTCGCAGGATGGTCATGAGGGAAGTTCAGGGCATCGAAGTTGTGATACTCGTCTTCGATGTCTGGTCCCTCGGCAATCGAGAATCCCATCTTGATGAAAATATCATTCATCTCCCTCATTGTTTGAAGAACAGGATGATGAGTACCTGTAAATTCTTTTCTGCCGGGAAGAGTTAAATCAATTTCAGGAGTTGATTCAGCCTTTTGAGAAAATTTTTCTTTTAATGTTTTGTATTTTTCTTCGGCATAGCTTCTGAGTAAATTCAGCTCTTTGCCGACGAGAGGCTTTTCATCTTTGGGAACATCTTTCAGCCTGTCGAAAAGAGCTTGAATACAGGCTTTCTTGACTAAATAATCAAGGCGGAACTTTTCAAGTTCTTCCGAATTATTAATTGCCGAAAGTCTTGATTCAACTTCTGTTCTTATTTTTTTTATTTCGTCGAGCATAATAGAAAAAATTTCATTGAATATTCAATAAATTATTTTCATAATATTTAAGAACAAGAATTAACGATTTTTAATTTATGATTTTTTCACCTACTGCTTTTGAATATTCTTCTGAGCAGTTTCAACACTTTTTACAAAAATAGCTATCAATTCATTACTTTCACTTAGGGCGAGGATTATTTGATCTTCAGTTTTAAAGAGTTTTGTACGTAAAATTATTTTCAAGCAGATATTACTTTCTCTTAGTTCCTTCAATACGATTTTTATTTTATGAATAAAATCTTTTCGGGATTCTCCGCTTTGAGCCTCGCCATAATTTAAGGCAGGGGATGTTCCAGAACGCAAAAGTTGTCCTGTTAAATGTGTTGATGCTTTAGTATCAGGCATCGTTTTAACGATTTCCAAAATCAATACTGCAAAATTAATTAATCGTTCTTCGAGATCGCTTTTATTCATATAATTAATTTTATATCGGGTTTGCTTATTTAAAAATCTTAAATCGCTAATCCTTGTTCGTAATTCTTTCCCGATTAGTAATTTCTAATTTATTAATTCAAAGCTTCTTTCAAAATCTGTTCAAACACAGCCGGCTGATTCATAGCAAAATCAGCAAGAATTTTCCTGTTAATAGAAATATTCTTCTGCTTGAGTGCATGTATTAACCTTGAATAGGTAGTTCCGTGCATTCTTGCGGCGGCATTGATTCTTGTAATCCAAAGACTGCGGAAAGTACGCTTTTTGAGTCTTCTCGACCTGAAGCCATGGAGAAGGCTTTTTTCGATATGATGCTTTGCAACTGTCCAGACATTTTTTCTTCTTCCCCAGAAACCTTTAGCGAGTTTAAGAAAGTTTTTACGTCTGCGGTGCGAAGCTACTTTGTTTTTTGCTCTTGGCATAAATCACCTGTTATTATTTTTTGTAAAACGGCTGAGGGAGAGCCTGCGTACCCCTTTTGCCAGTTATTTTAAATTCGATTACGGATTAAATCAGCCGATTGCCAATAGTTTCTTAATGCGTCCTTCATCGGAAGCATTAACGGTTGTGGATTGGCGTAAGTTGCGTTTGGTCTTGCTGGACTTTTTAGTGAGAATATGGCTTTTATAAGCCTTTTCCCTCTTCAATTTCCCTGACGCAGTGAGCTTAAAACGCTTCTTTGCGGCTGAATTTGTTTTCATCTTTGGCATATTTTTATCGCCTCAAATATATATATTAACACAATTTTGCTAAAAAAAGAATTGCAATATAAGGATTATTTTTCTTTTTTCTTAGTTTTATCGGGTGTCATAATGACTGATAGGAATTTCCCTTCGGTTTTAATAGCCTGGTCAATCTTGGCTATATCTTCAAGAGCGGCAACAAATCTTTTCAATAATTCTACGCCAAATTCCTGGTGGATGATTTCCCTGCCTCTGAACATAACAGTTGCTTTGACTTTGTGTCCGTCATCAATAAAATTACGTGCATGCCTCACCTTGAAGTTGAAGTCGTGTGTGTCCGTTCTCCACTTGAATCGTAATTCCTTCATCTGCTGTTGCTGCTGATGTTTGCGCTGGTGCTTCTCTTTCTTATGGAGTTCATAAGAGAATTTGCCGTAATCAACTATTTTACATACCGGAGGTTTTGCCTGGGGAGCAATCTCCACAAGGTCCTGTTCCCGTTCATAAGCGATTTTCAATGCTTCTCTCGGAGTCATAATGCCGAGAGCCTTTCCCTCGTCATCAATAACTCTGATTTGGGGAGCGTTAATTTCTTCGTTGATTCTCTGTTTGTGTGCTTTTTCAGGTCTCTGAAATCTTGTAGGCGGAGTAAAATGAATAAAATAAATATTTCTCAAATAATACCTTTAACTATGAATAATACCAATTAATAAATTATGCTAATCAAACAAAAATAATATTAAATATAATAATGAGCAAGGAATATTTATTCCTTATATATTGACGATTGAATTTTCCTATTGGTTTAAACCATATTGTTTAATAAGTGCATCAACAGTGCGATTATCACCCTTTCGCTTGTAAATATTAATTAAACCATTAATGGCAAATTTGTTGTCTGGCTTGATTTCAAGAGCTTTTTGATAAACTTTGACAGCATCATCCAATTTATTTTGAAGAAAGAATATGTATCCAAGATTGATGTATGCATCGGGATTCTTAGGAGCAAGTGAGATTGACTGCTGATATTTGAGTATTGCCTGGCCGTATTTGCCATCTTTCAAAAGATTATTCCCCCTGATAAATAATATTAATCCGAGGTTAGCAGATGCTGATTCATGGTTAGGAACAACAGCCAGGACTTTGTTATAATAAAATTCTGCACTATCGAGCAAAGCCTGGCGGTGAAAAATTATTCCGATTTGATTATCCAAATCAGGATGATTCAGACTTCTCGAAATTGCATCATCAATTGTTTTTCTTGCGTTGGCATATTCAGCAAGTTGCAACTGATGATTTGATTTGTTCAGGTAACAAATTAACAACTGGCGTTTGGCATCCTGCTCAATCGGATTGATGGTACCACCTGCACCAAGACGCATTGATTCTGTATGTTCGGCAATTGCTGAATCCCACTGGCCTGACACTTCGTAGAAAATTCCAAGAAGTAAGTGAACTTTTGAATGGTAAGGATATTCTTTAACAAGCTCACGGAGTATGTCTCCACCTTGATTCAATAGGCCTTTCTTTAATTGCGGTTCGCTTACTTTCATTGATGAATCAACAAGCATATAGCCTTCATACCAAGGGTCAATTGATTTAACTTCAGGTTCTTTCCAGACAAGTAGAAAGAAGATTACAAAAACAGAAAATAATAAAGAAGTTCTGAATTTTGGATTTCTTAGATTCCATTCGAATTTAATTCCGGGCTCTTCTGAAACTTTTTTTTGTTCCTTCTCTTGCTTTTGCAATGGCTTCGTAGAAGGCTGTTTTGCCTTATCTATATTGTGTTTTGGTTTTTTCTGTGAACCTTTACCTGCTTCTTTTTTCATTTATAATAAATAATAAGTCAATTGTTTCTGCGTTAGATAGCAAAAATATGTATTTTATACGAAAATTAATTGAAACACGATAAATCCTTCAAAGAAAAAATAAAATATTAATTTATAAATTTCGTATATTTGCATGGGTTTATACCCATACCGCCGTATAGTGAGAAATCTATACGTTGAGCCCACAATTGCAGTGGGCTTTTCATTTATATTATAGAATTAAATGGAAAGAAAACAGAGATTAATATTCTATATTGACGGATTTAACTTTTATTTCGGGCTTAGGGAAAAAAAGTGGAAAAAATTTTATTGGCTTGATTTAGTAAAATTCAGTTCAAATTTCTTAAGAAAGCATCAAGAGTTAATCGAAGTCAAATACTTTTCAGCTATACCTAAAGACAGTGGAAAGCAGGATAGACAAGACCTTTTCTTTACTGCAAATAAAATAAATAAAAAATTTAAATTAATTTTAGGTAAGTATTTAGAAAAAAATGTTGAATTTGGGGGTAATAAATATAAGACATTTGAAGAAAAACAAACTGATGTTAATATCGCTGTTAATTTGATAAGAGATGTAATTTATGACAAATGTGATTTAAGCATTTTAATTTCTGCTGATAGCGATTTAACCCCCGCATTTGAATTTATCAGAGAATATAAGCCAAATCATAAATTGCTTGTTTATTTTCCGCCGCTTAGATTTTCTTACGAACTCAAAACAATTTGTAATTCATATCTTAAACTTGAAAATTATAATCATATTTTTGAACACTCATTATTACCTGATGAAATAAAAATTGAGAGTGGATATATTATTAAAAAACCTTTGAAATGGAAATAATAAAATCTAATATTATGAGATTCAATAGATTTGTTTCAGTTATACTTATCATAATTGGCATTTCTATAATGGACTCACTTTCTCAAAATATTATAATTGACTCTCAAATGACATTTGAGGAAGCAATCAAAGGCACTAAGGCACCGAAAGATGTGATATTAAATCTTGTTCTTCTCGATGTTGTTTATTATTCAGTTGATGATAAACTTCATCGCGGCCAGTTGATTATTCATAAAGACGTAAAGGAAGATATTGAAGAAATTTTTAGATTGATACTTCAAAATAAATTTCCAATTATGAAAGTTGTTCCAATTGTTAAGTACAAATGGTCTGATAATGCCTCGATGGAAGATAATAACACATCAGCTTTTAATTACCGGAACATTGCAGGTACCAAAAGGCTCTCGAACCATTCTTTCGGCAAAGCTGTTGACATAAATCCTTTTTTCAATCCTGTGATTCATAAGGATGGAAGTGCAAGTCCAAAGTCAGCGAAATATGACACATCAAAACCAGGAACATTCTATCAATCGCATTTCATTGTTCAGGAGTTTCTGAAACGAGGCTGGCGCTGGGGAGGCACATTCAGTTCTTATGCAGATAATCACCATTTTGATAAACCGTGAGGAATTATCTTATTTTCTCTCTTTCTTTCTTTGATAAAGAATTATAAACCAACTCATAAGAATGGTCAATCATCTCTATTATTGCTTTATCCGATATTCCCGAATCAGGCTCTACAGTATTCCAGTGTTTTTTATTCATGTGCCAGCCGGGAGTGACGCACTCGTATTTTTCTCTTAATTCGATAGCAAGTTCCGGGTCGCATTTGAGATTGAAACGGAAGGGAATTCGCACAATATCGGTCAATGTAAATATTTTTCCTCCTACGCGAAACACTAGAGTAGTCTCATCAAAAGGTGTATCTTCGGTTACTCCTTTTTTGCTCAAACAATATTTTCTGAATGATTCAAGATTCATCAAATCAAAGATAAATAAAATCTTGTAAATGACAGGAAATTATATTAGATTTGGTTATGCATAAACCTAGAATATTTATTGATACATCTGTAATCGGAGGCTGTTTTGATGAAGAGTTTCAGGAGTGGTCGAATAAGCTGTTTGAGGAGTTTGTTCAAGGAAAAAAAATAGCTGTAATTTCTGACATAGCAACTGATGAGTTATCAAGAGCAGATGAAGAAATTAAAAATAAAATTAAAGAAATACCATCTGTCTATTTAGAAGTTGTAAATAAAAATGAAGATATAATTAATTTGGCTAACAAATATATCATAAGCAAAGCTATAAGCGGGAAATACACGGATGATGTTTTGCATATAGCTGCAGCGACAATTTATAAGGCAGATGTTTTAGTTAGCTGGAATTTTAAGCATATCGTCAATCTCAGAAGAATAAAGATGTATAATGCGGTTAATTTAATGAATGGATATTCAATAATTGAAATAAGAACTCCAAGGGAGGTGTTATAAAAATGAAAAAGAAAAAATTCGACTGTGTGGAGATGAAATGGAGAATACAAGAAGAATTATGGAAAGAAGCCGGGGAAACTTTCGAAGGTTTAATAAAACTTCATGATAAAATGAAAGAAAAAAATGATTTGTATAAATTTCTTATTGAAAGGAAAGAAAAGCAGTTAGATACTGTTTAAAATATTTGTAAGCGTGGTCTTACTTCGTTCTTCTCTGAAAATCGCTAATTTATTTTGTCAGAGAACAGCGGGAAGGCACGCTCAAGGAATCGGGCGTTTCCCTTTTTATTAGTGTGTGGAGAGATTTAATAATAAAAAAAATAAATTGCCAAAAACATCTTGTAATTGATAGAAAAATTAAGTAGCTTTAGATATGCATAAACCAAGAATATATATTGATACATCTGTAATCGGCGGCTGTTTTGACGCAGAATTCAAATTATGGTCAACTCTTTTATTCGAGGACTTTATTTCGGGAAAGAAAATTGCCGTAATTTCAGAAACAACTCTTGAAGAACTTACGGATGCTCCTATTGACGTGAAATCTCAAATAAAAAAAATACCTGAAGGATATTTAGAAGTAATTGAATTATCTGAAGAGATTTTACTACTCGCAAATGATTATATGAAGAGCGGAATATTAGGTGAGAAATCGAGAGAAGATGCTTTGCATATAGCCTCAGCAACTGTATTTGAAGTGGATGTGATTGTAAGCTGGAATTTTAAACATATCGTGAATTTGGATAAAATAAGAAAATTTAATGCCGTCAATCTACTCAAAGGGTATAGATATATTGATATAAGAACTCCGATGGAGGTGATAAGTTATGAATAAAATAAAAGATTTTGATTCTGTGCAATTTCAACGTGATGTGAGAGAAAGCATGTTGAAAGAAGCAAACTATGATTTAGATAAATTGGTTAATAATATTAAGAAAAGATTAACAACCAATGATTTGTACATATTTTTCAAAGAAAGGAAAGAGAAAGAAAAGCAGTTAGATACTGTTTAAAATATTTGTAAGCGTGGTCCTACTTCGTTCTTCTCTGAAAATCGCTAATTTATTTTGTCAGAGAACAGCGGGAAGGCACGCTCAAGGAATCGGGCGTTTCCCTTTTTATTAGTGTGTGGAGAGATTTAATAATAAAAAAAATAAATTGCCAAAAACATCTTGTAATTGATAGAAAATTTAAGTAGCTTTAGATATGCATAAACCCAGAATATATATTGATACATAGGTAATCGGCGGCTGTTTTGACGAAGAATTTCAAGAGTGGTCGAACAGGTTGTTTGATGAGTTTATCGAAGGAAAGAAAATTGCGATTGTTTCCAAATTGACAATTGACGAATTACAAAAAGCACGGAAGGAAGTTAAAGAAAAAATTACATCAATACCAAATGAATTTATTGAATATATATTAGTTCCTGCTGAATCTGCCGAATTAGCTGAAAAATATTTAGATTTTCAAATAGTTACTAAGAAGTCTGCTGATGACGCTTTACATATTGCAATTGCGACAATTTCAAACGTCAATGTATTGGTGAGTTGGAACTTTAAGCATGTAGTAAACCTTGAAAAAATTTCTAAATATAATTTGATTAATATAATTAACGGATATAAATCTATAGAAATAAGAACCCCAAGGGAGGTATTAAGCTATGTTTGAAAAATCTTTTGATTGCGTTGAATTTCAGCGTAAAGTTCGCGAAGAAGCTATGAAAGAAGCTAACTACGATATTAAAACCTTGATTGAGCAAGTCAATGAAAGGCTGAAAAATAATGATTTGAATAATTTTTTAATTGAAAGGAAAGAAAAAGAAAAGCAGGTAGATACTGTATAAATATATATTTGTAAGCGTTGCCTTACTATATAAAATTTTTAAATAAAATATTCTGATAAAGAAAAAATAGTCTTCTAATGATTTTGAGGCAAATTATGAAAAATCTCATAATAGCTATAGTATTATATGCAACTTCTGTTTCATATTCAGCTGATTTCAAATTAAGCGATTATGATTTAGGAATAAACAATTTTATGGCTGGTGACAGATTAGGTAATAAGGTTGCTGTTTTTTGTATAAAAAAATTCAAAGAAAGTGGTCCTTTCAATTTTAGTGCTATTAGGATTTATGAAAAAGGAAAATGGGATAGTATCCCTACAATTTTAATAATTAATGATTCTATTAAGGATATACCAATATCTACTGGACCACAAATTCATTTTGATTCAACAGAAGGAATATGGGTAGGTAGCGATATGATGTACTGCTATAAAAATGGGAAATGGAATGCATTTTTCATAGATGATTCACTGAAGCAATGGCGGAATTATGAACAGTTCTGTGTTGATATTTATAATAATCTATGGATTACGACATCAATTTACGATACAAATAAGGAAGACGGCCAGAAATATCTGGGAAATTCTGAATTATTAAAATTTGATGGGAAATCATTTACCACAATCACAAGGACAAATTTTTGTGCTAGCTTCCGACCTATGTCAAGTATTTCTGCTTCTCAAAGATCTCTTTTCGCGTTGAGAGATGGAAGAGTTGTATTGCATAGAATATGGTATCCGAAGGACGATGATTTCGCTTTAAACGATAGTAATAGCAATCTGATTTTTTACAACCAGGACGGCTCATTTACAAGCATGCAAATTCCGAGTCTTTCAGGCGAGGAATCCAAAATGTACATTAAAAATGTATCACATATTTATCCGGAAGATTTAAATACAATCTGGGTTGCTTTAAATACAGTTTCCTGGTGGGATCCATTTACAGGCGAGTCGGGAGCTTGTTGTTCAGGTTTAGTTGTCTATAAAGATGGAAACTGGGTAATATTCGATGAATCAAATAATTTACCTGTTTATAGGGATTCAACTTTAATTTTAGCCGATCCTACATATAGAATAATGCGGCTCGATAAATCTAACTATTTGGTTTTTGCTAAACAGATGATTTATTCGATGGGAAATGATTTTATCCTGCATAAAGCAAATCTTAAAGCAATAGGAGATAATTCATTGATAATAAGGACGAGTTCAACACGACCAATCGAATATTACAAAACCTATTTTAGATTCGACGATACTACATCAGGATTTCACAATCCTATTCCGGATATACAAGATGTTATTATTACTAACGATTCGGTATGGATTATTACAGGAGTTGGTATTATTGTGTTTCCCAAAAAAATTGTCGTATTGAATGTTGAAGAAACACCTTCAACTGAGAATAATAGCCAAATATATCCAAATCCTGCGAGTGATTTCATCAATATTAATAATCAAGGAATATATACCGAATATATTTTATATAATTATTTAGGTGAAAAACTACTAATAGGTTCTATTAATTCAAATGAATTTAAAATTGATATTAGAAGTTTATGTAATGGCATATACTTTATATGCCTGAAAAAAAACCAAAAACAAAAAGTAATTGGATTTATTAAATACTAACAGGATGGAGTTACTTATGGTTGAACCAAAATATATAATTGACAGCGAAGGTAATAAGACTGATGTTCTTTTACCTTATGAAGACTATATAGAACTGATGGAAGATTTGGAAGATTTAAAGGCATTAACCGACAGGAAGGATGAAGAAACTATTGACCATGAAGAAGTGAAAAGATTATTTTCCTGATTTGTAATTGTAGTAGTAAAAGTAGGCCACAGAAAAGAAACATATAGGAAAAAGTAAATTCATGTCGAGCAGGATTTTCATGCAGATTCCAATTCAACTTCTACTTCAGAAGTTCGCCATGCTGCATATTCGAGTGATTCTGTAATATCTTCATTTTTCAAATATGGATAATCCTGAAGAATATTATCAAAAGAAGCCCCGGATGCAATTAAACCGACAATTGTACCAACAGTAACTCTTGTTCCTTTTATACATGGTTTTCCACCCATTATGTTGGAATTTAATTCAATTCTTGAAAAAGTTTTCATAATCATATTACTTTATTGAAAAACATGAATTTATTAACTACTGAATTAATATTTTATTATAATTCACAATTCTGCTGAATATACAATTCCATTGAATTTAATTCAATTGCACAGAAGAAGCCGAGTCCCGGGTGGCGTCCAAAAAACACACAGCCTCCGTCAAGCTGGATTTTAAGTTGTATGTATTATTATTTTTTTAATGGAAGGATTTTTATTCTTGTCTTTTTATCATTAATTACTGCAATTGCACCTTCAATGAAATGTTTTTCAAAGTTATTCAAAGCTGACAAAATTGTATTTCCAATTTCTTCAGGATTTATTTTTTGTGTCCTGATTTGAATTACACTTGGTGAGTTGTTCAGAGTATTTGACAGAATAGTTCCAAAGTCAAGGTCATGAATGAAAATTATATGATTGTTTTTCATTGCCCATGAAAATATTTCTTCATCGCTTGCATTAAGCCATAACTTTTCCTAAAAATACGTAATATAATTAAAATAAAAGTACTGTGATGCTTGCATTAAAGTATTTTTTTTCTTATATTAGCTATTACGTATTTACGTAATATTACAAAAGGAAATTGATATGGCTATACATCCCAAATGGGCAACTAAACATAAGCTCAAAGGTACAGAACTGCGCTTGCTAAACGGCAAATACTATCTATATCAAGTCACAAGCAAATGGGACCCCGATAAAAAACGAGCAAA
>Ga0208373_1002245_pt1 | contig 22081 bp, 33 predicted proteins | sample RifOxyC2_FD_184036 | JGI IMG/M metagenome (GOLD analysis project Ga0208373, IMG submission 184036) | Soil microbial communities from Rifle, Colorado - Rifle Oxygen_injection C2 (SPAdes) | ecosystem: Environmental > Terrestrial > Deep subsurface > Rock core/Sediment | place: Rifle, Colorado... | reverse complement strand
GTCCTGCGCCAGCTCGGACTGTCCGACGTTCGGTGTTGTCGCTTCGCTCCTAACCTCACTTCCACCCGTTGCCCTTGGGGGCAACCCAACTGAGCTACAACGGCAATCGAGTATTATTTTAACATATTTAGCTCATTTTTTCAATAGCTTGCTGATAATCGTCTAATTTGGCGTTTTCCGGGTTGATTTTACGCAAGCGGTGAAAAGTCTTTCGGGCAATTCCCTTATCTTTTACTTTAATGCCAAATTCAACCAATTTATCTAAATATTTTGGATTGTTTGGCTCAATCGCGCTGGCTTTCAAATAGCAATCAATTACCTGTTCATTTTTATCACCGATTTCATAAACTTGAGCCAAATCGTCATAATATATTGCCACGCCCGGATTTATTTTCATTGAGCTAAGCATGCTTATCTCGACTTCTGCCAAAGTATCGCTTTTTACATGTCGGCCAGCCCGTAAATTCAACCTAATTAAATACTTATAAATTTCTTCCGCCTGATCATAAGATTTATTTTCTAGATACAACTCACCGAGCAATTCATACGCCATAACATTATCCTTGTCACGACCGATTACACCAATCAACTTTTTCTCGGCCTCGCTATGCTTCTGTTGACCAATTAACTCTCTGACTTCCTTTATAATTTCCTCAATACTCTTTTTATCATCATTATCTTGACTATTGTCAGCTTGATAGTGCGCTTCCAAAGCTGACACTTTACTTTTAATTTTTTGAAACTTAGACAAAATAAACTTTTGCGATGGCGCCTTAAGAACCCCCAATCGCTTTTTTAATTTGTCACTACTTCTAGAAAGCTTGGCTTGAATTATCTTAGTCTTAGCTTCGTCCTGTTTTTGAGTACCCAGTGATTGGACATCAAGATTTTTCAAGTCAGGAAGATGCTGAAAGATCAAATAAAATAATAAAAAAACTGAAATAATCAAAATAATTATCACAATTGCGATAAACATGAAGGTTAATTTATATTAATTTAACAATTTGTGCAAACTCTTTGGCGTCCAAACTGGCAGTACCAATGAGTAATCCGCTAATTAGCTCACTATTTACTATTTCTTTAGCATTACTAGCATCAACACTTCCACCATAAATTAGCCTGACATTATTATTGACAATTGTCAATGGATACAAATCTATCAAAGTCTGTCTAATCACCTTAAACACATCTTCCATATCTTCTACTTCAACCGTCTTACCAGTACCAATTGCCCACCTCGGCTCATAAGCGATGATAACATGTTCGGCTTCGATAAGACTAATATTCTCAAGCGCTTTATTCATTTGATGCCAAATAACATTATTAGTCTGTCCTTCTACTCGCTCTGCACGCGTTTCACCCACACAAATGATTGGAGTTAAATCATTCCCCAAACAAGTCTCTACTTTCTTTTTCACCATTTCATCGGTTTCACCGACATACTGTCGTCGCTCACTATGGCCGACAATCACATATTTGCAATTAAGTTCACGCAAAATATCAGGCGAAACTTCTCCTGTATAAGCGCCAGTTTTCTCCCAAAACACATCTTGAGCACCCAGAAAAATATTTGATTTTTTCAACTCCCCGCTAATCGCCGCCAAGCTGACAAATGACGGACACACCACAACATCTTTACCTTTGACTCCGGCCAATTGCTTTTTTAATTCTACAGCCAAAGCAAGTTGCTTTTTGAGTGACAAATTAATTTTCCAGTTCGCGATGATAATTGGTTTAATAATGGTCATTTATTTTGAATATATTTTAAGACTGGATTCCCGCCTGCGCGGGAATGACAGTGGTGACAATATGGGATTGCTAATAAGCCTATCCTGAGCGAAATGTAGGAATCGCCTTGAGGCTCATCGCAATGACAGTGGAAGGATGTCCCCCTGCCCGAATCGCTACGCATAACGTTACAGGCGAGTCGCAATGATAGTGATAAAAACTTTTAAGATATTTTATTTTATTAATTTCTTATATATGGTAGGCAAAATTTAAAAATTCTATTATCCCAGTTGTCACCAAGGCAATAATACTGCCGGCGATAAGCACTCCCAAAGCGACAAACAAAAATGCTTTGCGTTTTGAGATGCCAAAAATAAATGAAGCGACCGATCCCGACCAAGAGCCACTGCCAGGGATTGGAATCGCCACAAACAGAGCTAAAGCCAAGAGTCCATATTTTTCATACTTACCGACAAATTTATGCCTAGTGTGCTCAAACAGCCAATGGAAAAATCGCTCTGCCAATTTTGATCGCTTAATCAAAAACCCCGACACCGGACCTAAAATATTAATCAAAATCAGGGTTGGGATCAAATCACCAATCGCTGAATATAGTACCGCCAACACCGGATGAATCTGATAATAAGTAATCGCCACCGGCACTGCTACCCGCGATTCCGCCAACGGCAAGGTGCCAATTATCATTGTGGCAAGCGGACCCGGTAATCGACCAAATAATTCAAAAAAAAATGAAATATCAAACATGTAGCTTACCAAACATAATTATTAAAAACCCAATAGGATACGGCCTTAGTATCAACAAAACGATCACTAATCGTGTCACTACCCAAAACCACCACCAAAATCTTGTCATTATTCTGATTGCTGACTTGACTGACAAAATTATATCCGGCGACTTCTAAATATCCGGTCTTGCCCGCTTCAACTTGATAAGTATCACTGCCGATACCAAACTCTTGACTCAAAATTTGATCGGTGCTGGCAACTCGGCGAGAAATTCCTTTATTTATTACATTAATATAATATTCTTTTGAATTTACTGCTTGGAAAATATCTGGTCGATCAAGAGCTGCTCTAACCATTAAAATAACATCCGTCGCAGTCGACGCGTTATCATTCTTTAGACCGGTCACATCAGTAAACACCGTATCAGCCATCCCCAGCTCTTGGACCTTCTGATTCATCTCACCAATAAAATTTTCCTCGCTTAGTCCGGTTGATCGCCAAAGTGCCACCGCCGCCTCATTAGCTGAAGCAATCAGTGCCGTATTAAAAACACCACGCGCAGAAATTTCCTCACCAGCAATCAGATAGGTCACTCCCCCGCTACGATAATCATTGCCACTGATAGTGATGGGGGTATCCCAGCCAGGATTATGATCAAGAAATACCAAGGCCGTCATAAGCTTGGTCAAACTGGCGATTGATCTGATTCGGTCTGGATTTTTCTGATATAATATCTTAGCTGATTTTTTATCAATCACTAAAACACTTTTGGCAGTCACACTCACGCCCAAGCTTTCAGCTTCAACTTTCTGTTGGGGCGCAGTCTGTTGTAAATATCTGACCGCTGAATTAGGCAAGCGGTATTCCTGCTGGGTTAAATTGTCAATCGTTGCTTGACTGTCCGCTTGTGACTGCAAAAATAGACTGGTTAAAATTAAATTTGCTAAGACTTCAAACATGACATTAATTTTTATTTAATGTCATCCCGAGCGGAGCGAGGGATCCCGTGGAATCAAACGGGATTGCCACGCTCCCTCCGGTCACTCGCAATGACAACGATGTTAATTAGATACTCTCTGCCACACCATTTCCATTCATGCCTTGGACACCTTCAAGCAGCTTGTCCAAATTATTGTTGCGGTTTAGCTTCTTAAAGTCAGGCAGATCACCAACACTGCTAAGCCCCAAAAATTTCAAAAAATCAAAGGTAATATTATAATAAATCGCCAATTTTGTCTTGTCTTCCTTGGCATCTATCAGTCCCCGGATTAAAAGATTGCGCAAAATCAAACTGCAATTTACTCCCCGAATCAGCTCCAGCTCGGCCTTGGAAATCGGCCCGCGATATGCAATGATAGTCAAAGTCTCGAGTGATGGCTTGGTGAGCTCTCCGGTTATCTCACTGCGAATAAACTTCTTGATTACCTCGCTTGAGTCATCGCTGGTGGCTAATTGATATTTGTCCTCAATTTTCAAAAATTTAACTCCACCATCACGCTCCCGATACTCTACTTCCAGCTTAACTAACGAGCTGATGGCCTCTTCAATTTTACAACCAACCAGCTTGGCAATTTCTTTCTGACTAAGCGATTTATGAGAGATAAACAATAAACTTTCAGTAGTATTTTTTATATTCATAGATTAAATTTTTTCAATCATAATATCGTCAAAAATGCCTTTTTGATTGACAGCCACTTCACCTGACCTTATGAGCTCCAAGATAGCCATAAAACACACTACCATCTCGGTTCGATTCTTGGCTTCAATCAAAATATTACTGAAGCTCATCTTTTTAAGTCGAGCTAAATTTGTCCTGATATCTGTGACAATCTCACTTAGTGACACGGTCTTTTCTAAAATTTTCTTGGGCAAATTGACGACATAATCAATTCGGCTCAATACTTCAAGAAAAGCCGAGGATAAATCATGCTTTTTTAATCCCGGTGGCGGAGAGAAAGTCGGCTCCAATGATAAGGCAATCTTCTCTCGGCTAAAGCAATACTGGTCGGTAGTAATCAGCTGTTCAATCACCTTTGAGGCGTCCAGATAATCCTTATACATTTTAAGCTGTTCCTCCAGTTGTTCGGCGCTATCTTCCTCATCATCGACCAAATCTGGCAATAGGGTCTTTGACTTGATTACTAGTAACTTGGTCGCGACAATCAAAAAATCCGCCAGTTCGGTCGCGCTGATATCTATCGCACTATCTAGATAATTAAGATACTGATCTGTCACTTGAGCTAAGGCCACCTGGGAAATATCAAGTCTCTGATTTTCAATCAGCTGTAAAAGCAGATCTAATGGACCTTGAAATTTCTCTAATTCAACTTTAATCATGTAATATAAATAAAAAACAAGATACAAGAAATAAGATACAAACAATATTCAAAAATCAAATTACAAAAAAATGTATCTTAAATACCTTATTTAGAATTAGTCTTTATCTTGGATATCGCTAATAATTACTTCTTTTGTTTTGTTTTCTTGGTGGCACTTTTTTTAACTACCTTCTTTTTGGCTGGTTTTTTGACACTCTTTTTAATCGCAACTTTTTTCTTGGCTGGTTTCTTTTTGACCGGCTTTAACACAACATACCCATCCTTCATCGCCACATCAACTATCTTGGCTTCTTCCATTTGAATATAATCTTTCACTTTCATTATTACACTGTCAGTAAAACTACCAGTGCTAAAAATCGCTTTCTTGGTGCCAATCATCGCCTTGTCCACCACAGTTTCAAGTTTATGTATTTTACCAAAAGATGACATTGCTCCCGGTTTAATCTTCAACACCTTAATCATCACCTTCTCACCTGGGATAGATACCTTTTTGGCGCCAAGCGCCTTTTTTAATTTCTTCAGATCAATTTTCTTGTCAGCCGAGACAACGACCAAGGCAAAGGTCTTATCAACTTGGACGAATAAATTCTTGGCAATATCTTTAAGCTCTTTTTTAAGTGTCTGGGCCGCGTCATAAGCAGTATAAACAGTGCGATGAGCCAGCTCATCATAATCCACACCCTGCTTATCTAAATAGCTTTTCACCTTTTTGGGCAAAGACATATATTTATTTAAGAAATTAATAAATTAATAAAATAATAAAATAAAAAATTATAATCCAGATTGCGGTATTTGGGCTTGAATTTGTTTTTGAAGATCATTGAGTAATTGCTCATTGATTTTAGTCTGAAAACACTGCGGACCAGCTAAATGATAAAACCAGCCCTCGGAAATCATCATCTCGCGAATATAAGGATCACTCTTGTCCATATTATCAGCTGACAAAGAAAAATTAGCGCACAGCTCATAATTTTTTTCACCCAAAACGTTATAGCCATAAGGCTGTTTAGTTTCCGGATCAATAATGGCGGAAAACCTGACATCGCTAATATCGCTTGGCAACTCGCTATTTTGCATATAACTAGACATAATCAAGCTGTTTATGGTAGAAAGATCATTAACTCGCTGAGCATCAAACTTCTTCATCCGCGCGGTCCGAGGAGAGTCAACAATAAAAAAGCTAGTGATAACAACAAAAACAGCAACTACTATAATAGCAGAAAAAGCCACTATTGAGACTGGACTTCGCTTACTATAATCCTTCCGCTTCAAATCATACCAATAGTAGCCAAAAATGGCGACCGCAATTACCAGCACCACCAAAATCTTTAAAATTGACGACATAGTATAAACACCATCAAGCAACCGATAAATTATCATTATGAGTGATCCGATAATATTAATCGCCGCAATCAACAACATTAGATAGGTCAACCAACGATAAATGCCACTATTGTGGTTGAGCTTGTCCTTTTTATAATGTTTGTGTAAATAGCCGGCGACAGCCAAAAATATCGGCGTGACAATAATTGTTGCGGCCACGCTGGCTTTTAAGCTGGATTGAGAAAATTGAGTCAAACTACCACTTAACGCTGGATTAAAAAACTTGTCAATAATCTGAAATAAGACACCGCCAATAGAAATTGACACCCAACCCAGAGTAATTAAGCTAAGTAAGTTTAAAAAGGCATCGAGGGCGCCTTTACCCTTGTAATCTTTTTCAGACATACTGTTTTGGATTAATAAATTAATAAAGTAAGAAAATAAGAAAGTATTAGCAAAAGTTAATTTTTTAATTTTCTATTCTTGAGTGGTAGCTCTTGCTGTTTGCCAAGTAATTCTTTGGCCTGTTTAATTCCAAAGGGCGTTAAAATCACCTCCTTAACAAACCATTTTTCAGCGGTTTTAATCCCCAATCCCTTGACCAACTTCTTACTTATCAAACGCTCCACACTTTTGGTGATGATATTTATCTGATCTTCAGTTTTAGGTTTATTTTTCTGACCACCATAAAATTTCACCAAAACTAATTTTGAAATCCGACGACTTTTACTCCCTAATCCTTGGCGCAAGATATATTTTTGCAGATTTGAGAGCTTCATACGTTGAAAAATTATTTCTGTTCTTTTTTTACTTGTTTATCTTTTAAATCCTCTTCTCTAACATTAATGTGAACATCAGCGAGCTGTTGTTCGGTCACTTCAACCGGCGCTCCCATCATTGGATCTCGGGCATCACCGGTAAGCGGAAAAGCGATGAATTCACGCAAGCTTGGCTCACCAGTCAATACCATCAGCAGTCGATCAATTCCCGGAGCAATTCCGCCGTGTGGCGGGGCGCCATATTCAAACGCTTCTAGAAGATGCGCAAACTGCTTTTTCTGCTCGTCGGAAAAGCCGATCAAATCAAAAATCTTCCTTTGAATCTTGGGGTTATGAATTCTAATACTGCCACCGCCGACTTCATAGCCGTTGAGCACCAAATCATGCTGGTATGACTTGGCCTTAATCGGCGCGGAGTCAAGAAGTTTGACATCCTCGTCTTTGGGCGCGGTAAACATATGATGAGACGGCGCGAATTTGGCCGATCCAGATCCATGAAAAAAATCTTTTTCTGATTGAGGGACAAAAAGCGGAAAATCAACCACCCAAACAAAGGCTAATTCATTGGGGTCTGTCTTATCTTTTCTAAGATCCGGCTTATCAGTACCATACTTGGCCATCACATCATTATATTTGAGCCGAGGCCATGGTTCTTGAGTAATCTTCTTGTCTGAAAATTGATCTTTCACTAAAGCGGTGAACATTTTCTCAACCAAATTTAAAATATCATCTTGGGTGATAAAAGACATTTCCATATCAAGCTGATAAAATTCACCCGGACTTCGATCAGCTCGCGCATCTTCATCTCGAAAACAGGGGGCAATTTGAAAATACTTTTCAATGCCAGCGACCATCAGTAGCTGTTTGTATTGTTGAGGCGCTTGAGGCAAAGCAAAAAATTTGCCCGGATGAATGCGAGATGGCACTAGATAATCACGAGCGCCTTCCGGAGAAGACTTGGAGAGTATCGGTGTCTGAATTTCAGTAAATCCTTCACCATTTAAATAATTTCTGAAAAACAATAATACTTGACTTCTAATTTTCATATTTCTGGCCATCCGCTCAGTCCGCAGGTCAAGATAACGATATTTCAGCCTGGTCTCTTCATTAACCCTGATACTGTCTTGATCAATCTCAAATGGCGTGGTCTTGGCTTCATTGAGTATTTCCAGTTTGGTCGCGACTATCTCCACTTGACCAGTGGCGATTTTCTCATTGACCATTTTCTCTGGTCGCTGATTGACTTGTCCAGTGATACTGACTACAAACTCCGGCCGCAAGCTCTGGGCCGACTTATACGCCTCCGGATTGTCCGGCGCAAAAACCACCTGAATTAATCCGGTTTTATCACGTAAATCAATAAAAATTATTTTTCCATGATCTCTCCGGCTATGCACCCAGCCAGAAATCTTAACCTCCTGTCCCGCCTTGTTTGATACCTCCGATACTGGAATTCTTTCCATAGAATTAGATAAAAAAATTATTAATTTCAATAGGTTTATTATAACTAAAAATTAGGTATTTGACAAATCAATTAAAGCTTGATTATCCACGGGATTGCCACGGTCGCTTGAGCTCCCTCGCAATGACGATCCTAATCGTCATCCCGAGGGAATGACCGTGGGGATCCCGTGGAAAAATTGAAAAAAAAAGAGGCACATATTTGTGCCTCGTCGCATCACTACTACTAAACAATGCCACCTATAAAAATCCCTTCGGCAGCCACATCACCATTAAGATAGGCCTTGCCCCTAAACTTAACCGCTCCACCAATACGGCTACAAAAACTGGTTTCCAGTCGTAGTCGTGCGTTTGGCTTGACTTGCATCCGCCACCTCATATCACATTGTAAAAAGGCAAATTTTTTGTCAGCTTCTTCACGATGGTGAAATAAGAATGATATTGCGCCTAATTGGGCCAATGCTTCCTGACTAAAAATTCCCGGCAAAATCGGCCAACCAGGAAAATGTCCCTCAAACAAATCTAGCCGATGTGACAGATCAAGTGTAGCCATTGCTCTCTCTTGGTCATTGTCGCCGATAATTACCACTTCTCTAATCAGAAGCATTCTCTCCCGATGAGGAATTAGTGATGAAATAATAATTTCATCCAAAATTGTGTCTTGTGGGGTGATGACAAATCCTTGCACTGGACTTCCCTCCTGTTTTTTGCCAATTTCAACAAAGAACTATTATACACTACTATCGATTTCTTTGCAAGCCTGCATATTTGACATCTTGACGATGTACTTGAAGCTTAAAATCTCTCGTTCACAGACTTCAACCACCAGTTTATTTAACTGATTAATTAATTCTCGCTGGGTCTTGGATCTGACGATCAGACAATATCCCAAATGGCTTAACAAATCAAATAAATATTTGTTCAAAACAATCAGCTCTTTTTTGTCCTTCTCTCTAGATAGTTCATTAAAAAACTTTTTAATAATTTCAAAAACATATTTATCTACAAAATTAAATTTTACTAGCCGATCGACGACCTCAAGAAAATACGAGGCAAACAACTGCTTGCTTAAATTACCAGTAATGTCATTATACTTTTGATTGATCTTGGCACCAGCAATATGTTTAAACCTCGCCCCGTCTGCCAACATTAAATCAGAAATATAATAATAATCCAAATGAGAATTAAGCTTGGAGGTAATCCTCTTGGCACCCTTGATAATCGCCAACACTTTGCCTAGTTCTTGAGTGTAGATAATTAGTTGACGATCAAAATCATTATAATGATCACGTTTTAAAATGATGCCTTGGGTTAAAATAGTGGACATAAAATAATAAAATAGGATACAAGAAACAAGATACAAGGATACAAACAAATTCCAAATCACAAATCACAATTTTCAAATAAATTATATTTAAAATTTAATTTTTTAATTTGATTATTGATCATTATTTGTTATTTGGTGCTTGATCATTAGTCATTGATCCTTTATCAAAATATGATTGAAGAATTATCATTGCCGAAACACTGTCATCTTTCTTGCCGTCGCCGGTCATAGTATGGGCCATTTGAGTCGAAAATCGTTCATCCTCTGCCAACACCTCAAGCGAAGTCGCCGTCTTTAAGTCTGCTATAAACTTCTCGATCTTTTTGATTTGTCCAGAGGAGTTGGCTTGATCATTAATCGGCAGACCAACAATAATCTGGTCAATACTTTCCTGCTGACAAACACTGGTAATATCTTTAATTAAGATATTTGCGTTGCGATTTTTTATCGTATTATAAGGAGTCGCCACTTTACTGTCAGTGTCGCCAATTGCCAATCCGACTTTTGATTCGCCATAATCAATACCTAAAATCTTCATAAAAAAACAATTTTAAATTTTGTAATTATTAATTTTAAAATAAATCTAAATTTTTAATGTTTTAAAATTAAAAATTACTTTACAAAATTATAAAATTAAAAATTAAAAATTTATTTTGTTAGTATTTCATACCCCTTGTCTGTCACAAGTACTGTGTGTTCAAAATGAGCACTGGGCTTTTTATCAACTGTAGAAATGGTCCAGCCATCAGCTCCAGTCTCGACCTCGTAACTGCCTAAATTTACCATTGGCTCAAGTGCCAGAGTCATACCCGCTTTAAGCTCAACTTTCGGATAATCTTTACTAACATAATTGGGAACTTGTGGCTCTTCATGGGCACTGCGACCGACGCCATGACCAACAAGCTGTCTGACAACAGAAAAGCCATTTTTTTCCACCTCGATCTGAATGGCTCGAGAAATATCTGAGATATATTTACCCGGAGCGATTTCTTTAATCCCGCTCATTAGTGCGATTTTAGCAACAGAAACCATTTTTTTTATCTCTTTAGAAGTCCGACCAACAATCACCGTCTTAGCCATATCAGTATAAAGTCCTTTATATCTTAACCCGCAATCAAGTCCAACAACATCGCCAGTTTTAATAATCTTGTCCTCGGTTGGAATACCATGGACCACTTCATCATTGATTGAAACACACAGTGCCGCCGGATATGCATCTTCCGACCAGGCTGCTTGGTAGCCCTTGAAGCTCGGAATTCCACCACTCTGGTTGATTAATTTTTCTGCTAGACTACTTAAACTCATGGTACTAATTCCCGACTTCACTTCACGCATGACATTATCAAGAATAGACGACAATATTTTGCCGCCTTGTCTCATAATATCTATTTCTTTTTTTGTCTTGATGCTAATCATAAAAAAATTATTTTGTTTTGATTCGCAAATCATCAACCATCAACCGGACAATCTGCTGAAACACTTCTTCAATGTGTTTTTCGCCGTCAATCTTAATCAAAACGCCGTCTTTGACATAAAAATCCAAAATTGGATCCATTTCCCGATGATATATTGCCAGCCGATTTTTTACTACTTCCGACTTGTCATCATCACGCTGAAAAAGCGACTCCCCGCAATCATCACAAATATTTTCAACTTTTGATGGCGAATACTTGAGATGCCAAGTATGACCATTCTTACAGACTCGCCGACCAGCAATACGTTCAATTATTGCCTCATCGCTTATATCAATCAAAAACACATAATCAAGATCAGAACTTTGGTCAATAAATTTGGCTTGATCAGCCGTCCGCGGATAACCGTCAAGAACAAAACCCAAACCACAATCGGATTTTTTGATTCTTTCAGCAACCAGCTGATTGACAATTTCATCAGCCACAAGATTGCCTCGGCCCATAAACTCATTCAGCCGGGCTGACAACGGATGAGAAGAATCGTCTTTAATGGAATGCAAAATCTGTCCCGTCGAAATATGAGGCACAGCAAAAGTTTTTGCCAACAACTCGGCTTGCGTGCCCTTGCCGGAAACCGGTGGGCCAAGAACAATAATTTCAAATGGTTTGTTATTCATAAAATCAGGAGTTAGGAGTTAGAAATTAAGAATTAATAATTTTATTTTACCTCATTTTCTCAATTTAAAAAAGCCCCTCTCAGGACCACAAGCCATATGCCATATGCCATTAGATTTCCTCATAATCCCGCATTGCCAGTTGGGCATTGATTTGATTGACAGTCTCAATCACAACCGAAACCACAATAAGTAAACTCGTACCGCCGACAACCAAACTTTGAGTGTTGGTAATCTGAGCCGTAATCAAAGGCAAAACCGCAATCACACCTAAAAATAAAGCGCCGGTGAACACAATTCTAGTCACCACTTTCTGCAGATAATGAGCCGTATTGCTCCCTGGCCTAATACCGGGGATAAAGCCACCTTGCTTTTGTAAATTCTCGGCAATTTGATCAGGATGAAAAATAACTGCAGTATAAAAATAAGTAAAAGCCACCACCATCACAAAATAGGCAATGCCATAGAAAAGTTGATTTTCGAAAAGCTGTAAAATCCACTGAGCCGCGCCCGCTACCAAGGCGGTCTTGACATTAACAAACAGCTGAGCCACCATCGTCGGTAACAAAATTATCGCGATCGCAAAAATAATCGGAATAACACCAGCCTGATTAACTCGAAGTGGCAAATGAGTATTGGAACCACCATACATTTTATTGCCTCTCACTCGACGAGCATATGAAATCGGAACATTCCGCTGACCTTCGGTGATGATAACCACGCCGACAATCGTAATAACAGCAATGACTACAAAAATTACCATATTAATAATCTGGGTCGGATCATAAGTAGTAAAGACATTGCCAACTGATGTTGGCAGACCAGAGACGATACCCGCAAAGATCAGAAGCGAGATACCATTGCCAATATGCTTTTCTGATATCAATTCACCAATCCACATTAGAAATATCGTACCGGCCAAAATTGAAATCATTGCCAAAGACAATTGCCAAATTCCAAAATCAGGCATAATGCTCGGCACGCTCCGACGAAGCAGAGTAATCATACCAAATGACTGCATTAGAGCCAGTGGCACGGACAACCACCTAGTCCATTGGCTAATTTTCTGTCGACCATAATCTCCTTCTTTGGATAATTCCTCCAACCAAGGGACAACCATAGTCAATAACTGAAAAATAATAGACGCAGTAATATACGGCGCCACACCAAGCATTACAATAGAAAAATTCTGCATTGTGCCACCGGAAAATATATTCATCAAGCCCAAAAGCTGATTGCCTTCAAAAAGCTGTTTTAAGCCCGAAGTATCAACTCCTGGAACCGCAATATGAGCGGCCGCTCGGAAAATTACCAACATTGCCAAAACAAAAAGAATACTTTTTCTTAAGTCTGGTATTTTCCAAATTTTAGTGAGCTTATTTAACATAAGTTGTTAGATAAATTTAAATAATCTCAATTTTACCGCCGGCAGAAATTATAGCATCCTTAGCTGATTCTGAAAATGCGTTGGCAACAACAATTAATTTCTTAGTCAATTTACCTTTAGCTAAAACTTTCACCCCAGCCTTACTGCCGGAAATCAAATCTGCTCTAATTAGCGCGTTAACCGTCACCTTGTCACCATCATTAAATTTTAATTCCAAGTCAGACAAGTTGATGACTTCCATTTTCGGCTTCAGACTTTTGAAACCGCGACTTTTAGGAATTCGCTGTAAAGTCTGTTTGAAACCCATGGCCTTAAGACCGGATTTACCGCCACTTCTTGATTTCTGACCTTTGATACCACGACCAGAATAAGTACCTCGTTTTCCACCACGACCAACTTTCTTCCGTCGTTTGACTGATCCTTTAGCTGGTTTTAAATTTGATAATGTAAGTGACATATATTAATTAAGAAACAAGACACAAGGACGCAAGATACAAACAAATTCCAAATTTCAATTTTCAATTTTGATTTTTACTTATTTGGTTATTGTTTCTTGTTCTTTGTTACTTGATTTTTTATTATTTAGTTCTTTATTTTCAATCTTCTCTTTTTTCTCCTCCTTGATTTCTTTTTGCTTTTCAACTCTTTTCAAAGATTCCAAGCCCTTGATGGTTGCTTTGACGTTGTTAACCTTATTGTTGGTACCCATAATTTTTGATACCACATCGCCAATTCCGGCTAATTCTAAAACAGTTCTGACTGCACCACCAGAAATAATTCCACTACCTTCGGGAGCGGGCTTTAAAAGTATCTTGGCTGCACCAAGCTTGACTCTGACCTCATGAGGAATAGTCTTGCCACGCATATTGACTGTGGTCAATTTTTTCTCTGCTTGTTTGACTGCTTTTCCAACCGCAATGGCAACATCTTTACCCTTAGCAAGTCCCACCCCAACTCTGCCTTTTCTATCGCCAATTACAACACAAGCTCTAAAGCTCATTCTTTTTCCACCAGCCATCACCCGAGTTACTCTGGCAATATCAACAATCTGCTGCTCAAATTCTGGCTGCTCTTTTCGAGGTTTGGTGTTTCTTTTTTTATTTTTTTCTATCATATTTTTTAAGAAAACAAGAAATTAAGAAAGTAAGAAATTAATTTTTTATTTTTTTTATTTTTTTATATAATAAGTCCGCCCTCTCTGGCGCCATCTGCCACCGCCTTTACTTGCCCGTGATACAAAAATCTACCCTTATCAAACACTGCTCGACTAATACCTTTTTCACTAGCTTTCTGAGCTAAAAGCTTACCCAAAGAGTGAGCTTTTTTAATTTTGGTCTGACCGTCTTTTATCTCTTTATCACTGACGCTGGCTATTGTTTTTCCTAAACTATCATCAATAAGCTGGGCATAAATATGAAGTAAACTTCGATAAACTGAAAGCCGAGGGACACTGGCAGTCCCTGAAATTTTGGCTCTAACCCGACGACGACGCTGACCTCTTATCTTATTTTTCAATAGTTGTTTCTTTTGTCTCATAAAAAAATATATTATGCTGATTTAGAAGCAGCCGCTTTTCCAACCTTCCGACGAATCTGCTCATCTGAATATTTAATTCCTTTACCTTTATAGGGCTCTGGTTTTTTGACTGCTCTGATTTGGGCGGCAACTTCTCCAACCACCTGTTTGTCGATGCCACTTATTTTAATTTTATTACCTTCAACTGTAATTTCAATACCGTCAGGAATATCATATTTTACCGAGTGTGAAAAACCGACATTTAAAATTAATTGTTTGCCAGACACCACTGCCTTAAAACCAACCCCATTTATCTCCAATCCTTTAGAAAATCCATCAGTCACACCAATAACCATATTTTTTACTAAGCTCGCAAATAGCCCCCAAAGTGATTTCTGAAATTTGTCATTTTCATCTTTAATTTTTATAGTCAACTCATTATTAGATATTGCAAGACTAACATGAGGATGAATCTCCTGCTTCAACTCTCCCTTGGGACCCTTGACAATCACAATATTATCGCTAATCTTAACATCAACGCCAATTGGTATTGTAATAATTTGTTTTCCGATTCTACTCATATTGTTAATAAAATAAAAAATTAAGAAAGTAAGAAATTAATTTTTTATTTTTTTTAATTTATTGATTTATTATCTAATAGATTTCACAAATAACCTCTCCACCCAGACCAGCTTTCTTGGCCTCTTTGACCGTCATTACTCCTGCCGATGTAGAAACGATTGCAACCCCCAAACCATTTAAAATATTGGGTAATTCATCTTTGGTGGCGTAAATTCTACGACCTGGTTTTGAAGTTCTTTTAATACTAGTGATAACTGACTTCTTATCCTCATATTTCAATTCAACATTAATACCACCAAATTTATCTTCTGGACTTCCCGGTTTTAGTTCATTATAACCACTAATAAATCCTTCCCTTTTCAAAATTTTGACAATTTCAAGTTTTATCTTTGAAAATGGAATAAAAACCTTAGGCTTTCTAACCTTGGAGGCGTTTCTAATTCTTGTTAACATGTCCGCTATTGGATCAGTCATATTTTTATAAGAAATTAAGAAAGTAAGAAATTAATTTTTTATTTTTTTAATTTTTTAATTTAATTACCAGGAAGATTTAGTAACTCCGGGAATCTGACCGCTGTTGGCTAACTCACGAAAACAGATACGACATAATCTAAACTCTCTCATATATCCACGTTTTCTACCACAACGCCAACACCGCTTTACCTCACGGCTGGAATACTTTGGTTTTCTGTTTGATTTTGCTATTTGTGATTTTGTTGCCATATTCGTTTAAGAAAATAAGAAAATAAAAAATTAATTTTTTAGTTATTTATTTTTCTGAAAAGGAAAACCCAAAAGATCAAATAATTTCAATCCTTCTTCGTAGCTATTTGCATTGGTGGTAATCGTCACTTCAAGTCCATGAATTTTTTCTGCTTCATCGGATCGTATCTCTGGAAATACATTATGCTCTTTAAAACCAATAGTCAAATTACCTTGGCGATCAACACCTTTGACCGATAAACCACGAAAGTCTCTAATCCGAGGAATTGTTATACCAATCAGCTTATCCAAAAAGTCATACAAACGCTTGCCACGCAAAGTCACTTTCATCCCGACAATCATCCCTTCCCTTACTTTAAAAGCAGAGATTGCCTTCTTCGCCTTAGTCTTAATTGGTTTTTGACCAGTGATCCTAGTCAAAGTGCTTTCAACCATTTCTAAATAGCTACTGTCATTATTTTTCGCATTGATACCAATATTTAAAGTAACCTTTTCAATCTTAGGAACACTCATATAATTTTTCATATCAAAACTCTCCTGCATCGCCGGGACTACCTTTGTCTTATAAATTTTATATAATTTTGATTCCATATATTTAATTTCCTAATTTTCAATTTCCAAACAATTAATTAATTTCGAAATTTTGAAATTGTTTGAAAATTGAAAATTTTAGAATTGTTTTATATTATCTCTTGACACTTTTTACAAATTCTGTTTTTTATTGTTTTAATTTTCTGATCTGATTCTGTCTTAGTTGATTTACTAATCTGAAAACCAACTCTAGTAATTTTGTTACACTTTGGACACACCAGAGCAACACTGGAAATATCAATTGGCGACGGAAACTGTATTCGTTGGCCCTTTTCACCTTGTTTTTTGGGTCGCTGATGTTTAATCATCAAATTCAAACCCTCAACCACAACTTTCTGATCACTAATAATAACCTGGATCACCTTTCCGGTCTTACCCTTGTCTTTGCCTGCTATCAATTTTACTTTGTCGTTTTTCTTAATCTTCATATTATTTAATAATTTTCGTTTTGTGTTATACATTATACGTTACGCGTTTATAATACTTCTGGCGCTAAACTAATAATCTTCTGATAACCCAAATTTCTCAATTCTCGAGCCACAGGACCAAAAACCCGAGTCCCTTTCATTTCTTTATTTTTGAGCTCAATAATAACTCCAGCATTATCATCAAATCTGATATATGATCCATCCGACCGACCAGTTTCCTTTTTAGTTCGCACCAAAACAACATGAACCACATCACCTTTTTTCACCATACTATGAGGAACAGCCTCTTTGACTGAAGCTGTGACAATATCACCGACACGAGCATATCGTTTTTTGTAACCGCCTAAAACTTTAATCACCTTCATCCGTTTGGCGCCGGTGTTATCTGCTGATTTTAATATTGATTCTGCTTGAAGCATATTATTTAAGTTTCTAATTTTTATTTATATAAGACTCGCCATCTCTTATCCTTGCTCATTGGTCGTGCCTCAATAATTTCCACTGTTTCACCTACCTTACATTGATTTTTCGGATCATGAACTTTATATTTCTTACTTACTTGATATCTCTTTTTGTATCGAGGATGCAATTTTAATCGATCAACTCTAACTGTAATGGTCTTTTCCATTTTATCGGAAACCACTTCACCCTTGAACTTTCTTTTGATTATTTTTTTCTCTTCAGTCATATAATCATCTTGCTAAATTAAAAATTTTAATGAAATAATTACTTATCTTCTGCGTTTTGCGTTTTGCGCTTTTTCACCCATCACCATCAAAACTCTGGCAATATCTCGCTTAATATCTCGAACATCTCTGATATTTTTTAGCTGTTTCTGAGCAACCTTAAATTTCAAATCATCTAACTTAACCCGTAATTCGTGTAAAAGATGGTCAAGCTCGGGAATTGTTTTAATTCTAATTTCTTTAATATCCATATAATTATTCCTTGGTGATAAATTTTGTCTTCACTGGTAACTTGTAAGCAGCCAAAGACATTGCCTCTTCTGCCTGTTTCAAACTGACACCATCCATCTCAAACATAATCGTTCCCGGATTAACAACCGCGACATAATGCTCCGGTATACCTTTACCTCCGCCCATTGTCGCTTGAGTACCTTTACCGGTAATCGGCCAATGAGGAAAAATTCTAATCCAAATCTTACCACCCCGTTTAGTATAACGAGTCATCACTCGACGAGCAGATTCAATCTGCTTGGCTTTAATCCAGCCACCAGTGATCGCTTTGAGGGCAAATTTACCAAAAGCAATCTTGACGTTGGATGTTGCCACGCCTTTGACATTAGGACGATGCTGTTTTCTTCGTTTTAATTTCTTTGGTGCCAACATATATTATTTATTTGACTTTTTGTCTTTAGTATTGAAAACTTCTCCTTTATAAATCCAAACTTTAACACCGATCTTACCATAGATGGTCTGGGCCGCTCCACGACTGTAATCAATATCAGCTCGCAAAGTATGTAAAGGAATTTTACCTGATAAAAAAGTTTCTGACCTGGCAATTTCAGCGCCATTCAAGCGTCCACCAACAATAATTTTAATACCTTGTGCTCCAGCTCGTTCAACCCGGCCGACAGCTTGCTTAATTGACCTTCGAAATGGTATTCGCTTTTCTAAATCTTCAATAACTTGTTGCATCACAATCGCTGAGTCAAGTCCGGAATTTTCTATTTCCATAATATTAATATTGATGTTCTTGATGCCTTTTTTCCGGCTGAAAGCGTCTTTAATAAACCGATTATGAACATCTTTCTTAAGCTCTTCTGCTCCTTGACCACCACGCCCAATGATAATACCAGGCTTGGCACAATAAATATTAATGCTCAGTCCATTGGCAGTTCTTTCAATATCAATTCGAGAGATAGAAGCAGTTTTAAGCTTAGTCTTAATATATTTTCTTATTTTCACATCTTGCTCCAAAAATTTTGAAAAATCATCTCCGGAATCAGAAAACCACTTGGAATCCCAAGTTTTATTAATCTTTAGTCTAAATGCTTTTGGATGAACCTTTTGTCCCATATTTTTCTAGCTTGTAGCTTGTAGCTATTAGCTATTAGGTTTTTGAAAATTTTTCCTAAAAGCTATAAGCTGTGAGCTAAAAGCTTAATTAATTATTTTGAACCTGATTTACGATTAAATATTTTACCAACAAAACCCTTCTGTGGTCTTGATGACATTGGCCGATCACTGGTCTCTGAAGATTTTGTATCTTTACCTCTGTCCTCTGAATCCTTATCTTTGACCTTTATCTGCCTAATATCACTAATTTTAACTAGATCATCTTTTTTGTCTTCTTTCTTGATCATAACACCCTTATCATTGGTCGGTACCTTTTCTGATAATATCATTTTGATATGAGATGTTCTCTTGCGAATCGGCGTTGCTCGACCAAAAGCTCTAGGGCTCCATCTTTTCTGAGTTGGACCACCATCGACTCTAATCTCTTTGATAAATAAATTACTTTCTTTTAATTTATTATTTTCTTGAGCATTACTGATCGCAGACTTTAATAATTTTACCAAAGGATCAGCCGCATGCTTTTTTGTAAATTGCAATCGTACCAGAGCTTCACTCACACCCAAACCACAGATCAAATCGGCAACCAACCTGACCTTCTTTGGTGATATTCTAATATGTTTTGCTGATACTTTTGTTTCCATAATCTTATGCGATGCCAATATATTAATACATACTAATTATACAAATGTTTTTTTATTAAATCTCGCTAAATTCGTATTATTCGCATACATTAACATATTAGCATTGATTATTATTTACTCTTATCAATTGTTTTTTGAATTTTACCGCCATGTTTAATAAACTTTCTGGTCGGTGAAAATTCTCCAAGCTTATGGCCAACCATATTCTCAACCGCTAAAACTGGGATATGCTCTCTACCATTATGAACACCAAAAGTAAATCCTACCATTTCTGGTGTGATAGTTGAACTGCGGGCCCAAGTTTTAATTGTTGTTTTGTCGCCCTTTTTTAATTTTGATAGTTTCTTCAGTAACTTTTCATCAATGTATGGGCCTTTTTTTAAACTTCTTGCCATATATTATTAGTTTATAGCTTATGGCGTATGGCTTATAGCATTTTTATTATAATTTTTCTATTTACTATATGTTATTTGCCATATGCCAACTTATCTACGTTTTTTAGCTTTTCTTCTCTTAATTATTAATTTATCTGACTTTTTGCCTTTTTTCCTAGTTTTTACTCCAAGCGCTGGTTTGCCCCATGGTGTTTTCGGACGTTTCATACCGATTGGATGCTTACCTTCACCACCACCATGAGGATGGTCAACCGGATTCATCGCCTTACCACGGACTGTTGGTCTAATACCTCTATGTCTCATCCGTCCAGCTTTACCCCATCGGATATTCTTAAACTCTGAATTGCCAACTGAACCAATGGTAGCCAAACAATTTTCTGAAACTAGACGTATCTCACCTGAAGGCATCTTGAGCTGCGCTTTGCCAGAATCTATCGCCATCAAATAAATACCACCCCCGGCACTACGCGCCAGCTGTCCACCTTTACCGGGTGAAAGCTCAACATTATACACTGTCATACCTGGCGGGATCATTTTCAGTGGCATCGCATTACCAACTTTAAATTCTACTGCCTTCAATGAGCTGATAATCTTATCGCCAACTTTCAACTTATCAGAAGCCACCATATATCTCTTCTCACCATCAATATAAAATAATAGAGCAATCCTGGCATTCCGATTTGGATCATACTCAATATCTTTCACTGTAGCGCTAATATCAAATTTATCCCGTCGGTAATCAATAATCCGAATTTTCTTTTTACTGCCACCGCCCTGATGTCTGACTGTTATCTTGCCCCGATTATTTCTGCCAGCCATATTCTTGCCTGAAAGAATTAATCTTTTTTCTGGCTTTTTTTTGGTAATATCATCACTCGTCAACACTGATGTTTGACGTCTGGCTGGTGTGGTTGGTTTGTAAATTCTAATTGCCATTTTTATAAGAAAATAATAAATTAAGAAAGTAAGAAATTAATTTTTTAGTTTTTTATTTTTTAGTTTTTTATTCTAGACTCCCTCATGTATTTGAATACTCTGCCCTTCAGGTAATGTAATAACTGCTTTTTTCCAGTTTTTAGTCTTACCCATTATTCTACCATATCTGACTTGCCGACCCATATTATTGATCACATTTATCTTCTGGGGCTTAACACCATAACGCGATTCAATCGCTTGTGAAATCTGAATTTTGTTGGCACTTTCTGCTACTTCAAATATATATTTATTATATTGGCCAATATTAGTTGCTTTCTCTGTAATAAGTGGCCTGATCAATACTCCAAGCACATTAGATTTTGCAGTTTTACTTCGACGGTCTTCTACTTTAACCTTTTTGACCACCTTTTTTTCATTTTGGTCACTCACCGCCTTGACATGATCAGGTTTTTCCTGCATCGGTTTTGTCGCGTCCACCTTAAGCTCCGGCTTCTGCTGGTCATTTGGCTGGTCTGACTTTTTTTTAAATCTATCTAAAATACCCATAGTTTTTATTTAAGTTTCTAATTTTGGAATTATTTTATTGCTTCGTTTATCTTCTTGTAATGTTTGTCAATCACCTTAATTGACTTTTCTGATACTAACAATGAATTATATTTCAATATATCAATACAATTTAAACTATCAGCTAAAATAATTTTAATGTCATCCAAATTCACAGCTGCTCTGACAATCTTTGCATCTTTTTTATCCAAAACTATCAATACTTTTTTACTTTCCTTCAAATCACTAATTTTGTTTTTGATATTGATAACCAAATTACGCAAATCATTAGTCTTGCCGGATTCCAATTTAATCTCATCAATCACGACCAATTTCTTTTCTACCACTCTATCTGATAAACACATTGCTAGTGCTAGCTGTTTTTGCTTTTTATTTACCTGTTTTGTAAAATTGCGATCTTTAGTCGGCCCAAAAGTGACACCGCCACCAACCCAAAGTGGAGAACGAGAGGAGCCATGTCGAGCCCGACCAGTACCTTTTTGACGCCACG
>Ga0208373_1002243_pt1 | contig 22087 bp, 24 predicted proteins | sample RifOxyC2_FD_184036 | JGI IMG/M metagenome (GOLD analysis project Ga0208373, IMG submission 184036) | Soil microbial communities from Rifle, Colorado - Rifle Oxygen_injection C2 (SPAdes) | ecosystem: Environmental > Terrestrial > Deep subsurface > Rock core/Sediment | place: Rifle, Colorado... | reverse complement strand
CATTTCGCATTTTCACGGCGACCATGTCCTTGGCCTGCCTGGACTGCTTGCAACAATGAGCATACACCAGAGGGATGCGCCGCTCACTATAATCGGGCCGCATGGCATAAGGGAATTCGTGAGAAGAGCCCAGGAGCTTGCAATGATTAAGGTGAATTTTGATGTTGAAACTGTTGAGGCGAGGAAAGGAATTGTTGTGCAGAGCGACACATTTTATGTGAGGGCGTTCCCCCTTGCGCATGATGTCCCCTGCTTTGGATACACATTCAAGCAGGAGGACAAGCTCGGGGAATTTTCAAGGAAGAAAGCGCTCGAGCTTGAAATTCCATTTTCTGTCATTGTGCAAGCTTTGCAATCTTTTTGTGGCGTCGATCGCCGTTTTACCTACAAAGGCACCATGCAATCACCTGCCGCAGAAATATTTGATGATTATGGACATCATCCAACAGAAATTGATCATAGCCTCATCACAGCGCGACGAAAAACAAAAAACAAGCTCATTGTCGTGTTTCAACCACAACGTTACACTCGAACCTTTCATCTCTGGAATGAATTTGTTACAACGTTTCAGATCGCCAACATCGACCATCTCATCATGACTGATATTTATACTGCAAACGAACCTGCGATTGAAAATGTCACAGCACAAAAACTTGCGCAAGAAATTACTGCCAGCAATCCACCTTTTACAGTGCATTACGTTCCATTTCAAGCCGATTTACACGATATAAAAGATACTGTGCTTAAAATTGTATCTGATGGCGACCTTATTTTGCTCCTTGGAGCTGGAAAAGTTAACAAACTGGCAGAGAAATTATTGTAAGCCAAGTCTTGATTTCATGATTCCAACTTTGCCATAATAACAATGAGTCTATTATTTTATTTTAAAAATATAGAGAAAATAGGGGAACATTGTCATGAATAAAAAAATTGTAGTTATCAGTTTATTAGCATGTATCATGCAACGAGAAATATATAGTTATCACGGTGGCGGCGGTGATTTTGGTGGTGGATTTGCAACTGGAGCAATTCTGGGCACAGGTCTTACACTAGCAGCAACATCTGGATCAAGAAATAATCGAGATCCTTATTACGATCTTGATCGCGCAAAAGCTCAACAAGAAATTCGTGAAATGAGAGCTCAAGATAGAATTCGACGAGAAGAAGAACGACAAGAAAAAATGGAAAAAAGAGCAGAAGAACGTAAAGAACGCGAACATCAAAGAAAGCTCAAACAAAAGCAACGCGACAAAAAAAGAAATCTCGATAACGAAGAAGAAAGCGACAAAACTTCAAATCAAAAAAAGGCTCCAAGCAAAAAGATTAAACAAAAAACTACTGAATCGAAACCTACTCAATCGAAACCAGTTTCTCATAAAAAAGAAACTCAATCACCTGAAGAATTACAACTTGAGATCAAAAAGCTTGAGCTAGAAATAGCACAATTAAAGCTTCATGATCACCAGTCATAAAACTATCAAACTGCAGCTGATGCATAAATCAGGTTGCATTCAAAAATTGGCACCTTCACAATCCCAGCCTAAAAACTGGGATTATTCATGTCTCAATAAATCCAAAGTGAAATATTTTTAACAAAACTATTGATTTATATGTTTTCAATCTGTCACAATAAAAACAGATAGATTTCATATAAAAAGGAGAAGAACATGAAGAAAAAATTATTATTAGTAAGCTGTTTTGTAGCATTGAGCGGATCAATTGATGCTCGATATGGTGGTGGATATCATGGTGGTGGTTATCACGGAGGTTACCATGGTGGTTATCATGGTGGCTATGGTAGGGGTTATGGAGGCGCAGTAGCTGCAGGAGCTCTTACAAGCGCAGCTCTTATTGGTACAACCGCTGCAATATCTTCATCAAACAATGCAAATCAAGATCCTTATGCAAAGGTCGATCGCTATCAAGCAGATCAAGAGTTAGCAGAACTCAAAGCTGAATCACGACAAAAAGAATTAGATCGTAAAGAAGAAGAAAGAGATCGTCGTGCAGATGAAAAGCGTCAACGAGATGATCAACGCCAATCTAAAAAACGTAAAAAATCTAATTCAAACGAAGAAGATAGACCAGCTAAAAAAGTAAAAATCTCTAGTGATGAAAATCAAGAAAAAGTGTCTAACAAGAAAAAAGCTCCTAAAAAATTAAGCGCAAAACAACAAAAAATACAAGACCTAGAAAATCAACTTGCGGAATTAAAATCATCTGATGATAACATGGATATTACTGCATAATCATAATCTATTATTTTGAATGCGAAAGGCGCTTTTTTAGGCGCCTTTTTTATTGCAAACATAGATTGATAAACGATTTTGTGAAATCAAAATAGAACAAAGTTGCCCTGGCTTGCTATAATGCATCAAAGAATCTTGCGCGTTAGATTCACCCAACAATTCCCAACCAAGCCGCTCCATCTGCTGCTGATAAAAATCGATCACATCCTGAGCCGGCATAGCAATTGTATAAAAAAGTTGAAGTTGATCATGAGCTTTCGATGATACTGCAACATTGTGCAATTGCGCTTGAAATGGCGCATCAGGCAAATCTGCAAATTTAGCTATTATTTCTTCGTGCTGATAAAAATCTTTCGATTTTATTTTTTTCTGAAGGCCACAACCAGCGATGATTGGCAATATCGCAATAAAATATGCTACTTTTTTATTCATACGTATCTCGCTTAATTTGTATCTCTATAAAAAACAAAGGCTACTTTAATAAAAAAGCAGCCTTCATAAACATTCTATACTTGAAAATTACTCTTGTGGAGTTACAACAGCTGCAGTTCTTGCAACATGTTTTCCAACAGTACGTACTTTCTTTTCAACTTTTTCTTTAACGCGTGCAGATCTACCAACACGGTCTCTTAAGTAGTATAATTTTGCTCGACGAACAAGCGCTTTCATAACAACTTTAATTGAATCGATCATCGGTGAATACAAAGGGAAAATTTTCTCTACAGAAACACCATTTGCACTGATTTTACGAACTGTAAAAGTTGTTGAAGCACCTTTTTTGTGCTGAGCAATAAGGTTACCTTCGAATATTTGAATTCGTTTTTTGTTACCTTCTTCTACCCATTGAGATACCGCAATGATATCACCGATATTCAATTCCGGAAAATTGCGATCGTACATACCAAGTGAGGTAATTGTTTCTTTGGTAAAGCCTTGTGCTTTCATACAAATATCCTTAAACCATCTATATTTTAAATCTAAATCTTAAATTAACGCTTATTTTCAGTATACTTTAAAAATTTCAACCTGCCAAATCAACTTTTTATTTTTGCTCTGCAATTCCAAGCCATTTATCAAGAATAATAGCCACAGCAGAACGAACTGACAAATGATTAAAATCTGAAAATCCTTGTAACGGCGGCAACATATAATCACATCGATTCAATAAGCTCTCCGACATTCCTGATCCGGTACCAAATAGAAAAAGAATTGGACGATCATGCTGCCAGACGCAATCCTGTTCAAAATAAGTAATTATTTTTGCAGCATCACTATCTCGAGCTGACGTTCCAATTATGAAAGGCTTTTTACCCTCTTTTTCTTCGATTGCAGCAATGACATCATCTAACTGCGACTTTAACTGAACGGTTCGAACAGCTTGATGACGATTATTATTATAATCTCCACCAATTTTTTCATCTACCCAAAAGCTCAGCATCTTTTCTACCATTTTTTGTTGATCTATCAACGATGTCACAATAAAAAAGGTTTTCAAACCATAGGTCGCACTTGATCGTGCAATGTCATGAATATCAATCGAGGTCACTGATGTGTGCCCAACACGCCCTTCTTTTAAATCAATATCATTATGCATCAAAGCAATGTAATGATGAGGAATATACTTCGCAACCAATTTTTGCTCTGTTTTTGTTGTCGCTATTGAACGCACCCAATTAAAATGTTTTTTAACCGTTGCTTGTACAGCCTGCTCTTGTCGCCATGCATCAATTGCTGCATGATTTCCGGAACGAACTATTTCAGGAACTTCCATTCCCTTCCAAACAACCGGTCTTGTATACTCAGGATAATCAACAAAAGCACCTGAAAATGAGTCCAATAGAACTGATTCTTCTTTTCCAACAACACCAGGAACAAACCGTAACAATCCTTCTAAAAGAAGCATTGCAGGAACATCTCCGCCCATAACAACAAAATTTCCAACTGATACAAGCTCATCTGCATAATAATTTTCAACTCGAGCATCTAAACCTTCATAACGACTTGCAATCAACATAATATGTTGTTGATCTTTAATTCGTTCGTACAGCTCTTTCAACCGCGGCTGTGTTAACATTTTACCTTGAGGCGATAAAATGATTTTATACGCTTTACCAAAGTCACGTTCACTTGCATCAACTGCTTGTTCAATAATTTCTGGCTTTAATAACATTCCTGCATTGTGGCCAAAGGTCGTATCATCAACACGGACTTTAGGCTGCACATACGAAAGTAAATTATTAACATGGCAAGAAATAGTCCCTTTTTCTTGTGCGCGTTTAATTAAACTCACCTCAAAAAAGGGCTTATACAATTCTGGAAATAATGTTAAAACTGAGATATTCATGAAAAAATATTACGCTTTAACTGCTTTTTTAACAGGAGCTTTTTTCGCTGCTGCTGGTTTTTCAGCTGTAACTTTAGCAACTTTTTCTGCTTTTGGTTGAGCTTCAACAGCTACCACAGCTTTTGGATTTTGCTTGTTTTTAATCTTTTGTAAACGCTTAACAGCATCTGTTACAATCGCACCTTTAGATTCCCAATGAGCGATACGATCTGTATGCCATTGAACGATTTCTTTAGTCATTGGATTGTATGTTCCAAGATTTTCTAGATATTCACCATCACGTTTTTTTCTAGAATCAATTGCTACAATTCTATAAATTGGAGCATGTTTTTTACCCACACGAGTAAAACGTATTTTCACTGCCATTTACAAACCCTTGAATATGGTTATTAATTAAAATATTTTTTCTTCTTTAAAAGCTTAACAAATTGCTGGCTTTGTTCAAATCTCTGTAACAATTGACCGATGTCAGCAACAGAAACTCCCGCACCTAATGCTATTCTTTTTTTTCTAGAATCATCTAAAATTTTTGGATACGACTTCTCTTTTTTTGTCATAGAACCAATAATTGCTCGAAATTTCTTCATTTCTTTTTCACTTTGTTCTATCTGCGCACTGGAAATATTTAAACTTCCCATGCCCGGCAAATATTTAATCATCGTGGATAAAGAGCCAAGTCTACTTGCCATTGATAACTGTTTTTCAAAATCATCAAGCGTCATGTGACCTGATTTAAAGCTTTGTTCTAAACTGACCTGTTCAGACTGTTTTATTTTATCTTCAGCATTTTCTACCAAAGTTAAAATATCACCCATGCCAAGCATTCGCTTTGCAATTCGTTCTGGACGGAAAAGCTCTAAATTATCTATTTTTTCACCGGTCCCCATAAATAGGACTGGTTTTTTTAGTGCATATCGAAATGAAAAAGCGACACCCGCACGGGCATCACTATCCATTTTTGATAAAATTGCATAATCAAATTTGATACGATCCTGAAAACTTTTCGCTACAGACAAAGACTCTTGTCCTATCATAGCATCAACTACTAAAAATTTATACTTTGGTTTTACAATTTTTTGTAATTCATCAAGCTCAGTCATCATCGTTTCATCGATGTGCAGGCGTCCTGCAGTATCAAAAATCAATATTTCATAATTATGTTGTTTTGCATACGCAACGATCTGCGCAGCTGCCTGTGTCACATTTTGCGATTGCGCTCGATAAAAATCAGCTCCAGCCTGCTTTGCTACAATTTCTAACTGATCAATCGCTGCTGGACGATAGAAATCAACTGATGCGCATAAAATCTTACGGCTTTTACCACGCTTTTTAGCCTGATTTTGAATAAACAGCGCCAATTTCGCAGCTGTTGTTGTTTTTCCTGATCCTTGCAAACCAAGCATCATAATCGTTGATGGTATCTGAAATGTGAAAGATTCTTGCTGATACTCACCACCCAAAAATGCTAATAAACGGTCATAGACAACTTTAACAAATTGCTCACTTGGCCGCAAACTATTGGTAATCTTTTGACCGACAACATCTTGTTTAATTTCTGCAATAAATGTATTGGTAAGCTCGTATGGAACATCTGCCTCTAACAAAGAATCTTTAATTTTTTGCATAGATTCATCAATGTTTTTCTCGGTCAGCTTACTGTGACCTGTTAAAGAAGAAAAAATAGAGGAAAAACTTTTGGATAAAAACCCGAACATATAACCCTTAAAATCTTGTTACTACGGTGAAAATGAATTTTTATAAGCACATACCTGAGTTTTTATTATAACAAAAATAATAAATTGCACAAAATTTCATAACAACATGCTATAAAATATTATTTTTATTACATTTCAGATATTCACTAATTTGACCAATAAGCCTATTCAACATTTTCTATTTGACTAAGGTAAACCATAAATTTTTCAAAATAATATAACCAAAACAGCTACTCATTCATCTTATCAATTAAAAAACTCATCTTTATCGATATTTTCAAATAAAATTTATCGCAATAAACCATAAGCACTCATTGAAATGATAACCTATATTGAATCGACATTATCACAATTTTCAAAATTGACTTTTTAATAAAACAGGTTCACTTTTGACAAAGGCCATTTGTTTTCGCAAGCATAAAAACCTTACGAGCAAATAGCTTTCAGTTCATAAAAATAATTTTATTGCAAAGGAAATGCAAAAATGGCTATCGTCTGCAGAAAATGCAAATACAAAACAAGTAAACAAGAAATCAATCAGCATTATTATGGATTTTTATTAAACCTTGTAAATAACTCAATAAATTTTGTAAATAATTTATTTTCACTATGTCGAAAAGCAAAAATCAAAGACGACTCTGAAGTAGAAGAAGAAAATACTTTATTAGGTAGAGCAAATCAATATGAAATTAGATGTCCACGATGCTTCAAATATAATGGATGGATTGTAAAGTAACTGATGAATTTGAAAGAAAAAAAATCAAAATAATTTAAAAAAGGAAAATGTAATGAAGCGCTCTTTATTTTGTATTTTATTTATGATGCTATGCAACTTTCCAGATATCATCACCATTCAGCCTACAAAAAAACAAAAAGAGCCTAATCTTAATTTGTATACCTATTATTTCATGATCAAAGAATATTATAATCTTTTTACAACTCCAGAATTTTTAAAAAATCATAGAAAAATGGATGATGCAAAAATTACATGTTGTCAGTGTAATTCTCCCATGACGGCTAGTAAATTATGGGCTTATTCTGTTGTTTATACTCAAGAGCCTTTACTACAAGAGCTTTTATCTATTTTTTATAACGGAACAACAGAAGAACTCACTTTATTTACGCTAGCTCAACATCAAAAATATCAAATCGATTGCTCTCATTGCGGCGATTACCATGATTACTATATCCAAGAAAAAGAATATTCATCTCACGAATAAAATCCTGTATTCTTTTAAAAACTCAATAAAAAATTGGTATCAATGATTCTGACAATACTGCATACCTATTCTAGATCATCTTGATCTTTAATCTGCTCATGATTTTTTTCTAAATCAGTACCCATTAAATTATCTTGTACTGATCCAGACACATTCCCATCAACAATTTCATGCCCCCTTTTTTGAGTATCATTATCATGTTCAGACAAGCTATTTTTATGATATTCTGCAGAAATTAAAAATGCTGCATACAACGCAACACAAGCTGTTGTGGCAACAGAACCTCTATGTTCCATATTTTTCGCCATTTCAAATTGGCTTAATATTATATCAAAAACATAGGAACAAATACCAATTGTTATAGCTGAGTAGATAGCTGCAATCGTCGTAGAATATAAATCTGATCTTGCTTGATTCATACTTTTTTCTAAATCACAGAACAAATTGACGTTTATCATCAACAATCCAATCAAAAACATACTTTTTATTTTTTGCATACAACAACACCCTTTTTTTAAAATTTTATATCCATGCAACAAAAAATTATACTCATAAACAAACAGTCAATGAAAGATTTTAAAAAATATGAAATAGATTGTCCTTATTGCTGCGATTATAATGGTTACTATAGCTAATTGGACTTAGCTGCACACAAAACAATACACCCTACGATTTCTACCCTCCTGCGCCAAGGCTTCGGCGGGCAGGTCGAAATCTCCGGGGTTCGAGAGACCGGCGGGTCTAATACGCCTTTTAAAAAGCTGTGTGAGGCGCAGCCCACTCCCCCAATCCCGACGAATGAACGAAAGTGAATGAGTCGGTGTGTTAAGCTTAGTTAGACTAGCTATAACTTGTGCAGATCAGCATTATTACGCATTTCAACTACATACGCACGTTCATACTCATCCCAATTTATTTTATTTTCATGATACGCATCTAAAAGTAATTGCGAAGGAGCTAACGCTGGAATGACTAAATCATAATCTCCGCGAGGTTTACGCATGATTGATACACGAATGCTATCAGCAGATTCTTTTGGAGCTTGCATTGATTTTGTGTATAACATTGAAATGTAACCTTATTTTGTAATTTATTAAAAATCGCGCCCTATCTATCTATCTATCTATCTATCTATCTATCTATCTATCTATCTATCTGTTGAATTGCCAAGGCCAACAATGCTATCTTTTTAATAGGGGAAAATGAAAATTAAAAAAAGGGAGACTATGAAAAATAGTTTAAAATTAATAATCATTACAATGTTTATTATGCAAAACAATGATATCATGAGCGTAACACAAAAAAATGCCGCAATAAATCCTGGCAGTAAAGCAAGTCATGCTGCAACTGGAAAAACTTTAAAAAGCTCTTCATCAACCAAGCAATATTATTGTACTTTCATTAACAGAACATCGAATCCAATTACACTTTCATTTGCAAACAATACCAAAGCTGAAGTTCCTGCGCGCGGAAGCTATCCTATGAATGTAACAAATTGGAGTAATCTTGAAACTGTTGCAAGTGATAAAAGTGGTAAATTATTACCATCTGCATCAATTGGTATAGGTAATTATGGTTACAATACGAAAGCTGTTATCCGCACAACAGATATCAAGAAAACCGTATCATGTCCAGCTCCATCACCGACAAATCCAACGCCTCAACCATGTACAACATCTACAACTAAAGTTAGGCCAACATTGTCTATCGTTTTAGATGCCGCACCTAATGGATATTACAAATCTAAATAAGCTCAATAATTTTTTATAAATAGTTATATTCCCCCCTAAAAAGAGGCTTTTTAAAAGTCTCTTTTTTATTATTTTTCAATGGTAAATATTTTATTTATTCACTTTTTTGCGACAAGCTTTATTTCTTTTGCTATTTGCTATAAAATAATAATAAGATTCTACTGATATCTAAACTACTTCGTGCTACAAAATTAAAAATCTTAAAATTGACGGGAAATCACATGGCTAAAAATCAAAATGCAGTAACAGGCAACGACGTCAAAGTACTTTTAATTGCAGTACAAGCACCAGACAATCACATTCAAGATATTCAATCGTACTATGACGAATTTGTCAGCCTTGCTCAAACGCTTGGCGTTGTCGATTACGAAATTATCTACATCAAATTACGATCATTCGATAACAAATATTTCTTCACACAAGGTAAATTAGAAGAAATCAAAGTTGCTTTTGATCAATCTGGCGCGACAGAAATCATCATCTCTGACCAGTTAAACGGGCAACAAGAACGCAATCTACAAGATTATTTAGATTGCAGAATTTTTGATCGTACTCGTTTAATTTTATCAATTTTCGAACGTACTGCGACAACTGCAGAAGGTAAACTCCAAGTTGAAATCGCAAAACTTGCGCTGTTAAAAACTCGCCTTGCAGGTCATGGTATTCACCTTGAACAACAAGCCGGATCAATCGGCGTTAAAGGGCCAGGCGAAACCTTAAAAGAAGAAACCAACCGTCATCTTGAACGTTTAACACTGACAGCAAAACGTAAAATTGTGCAACTCGAAAAAACTCGCGAAACACAACGTAAACAACGATTAAATCATGAATTATTACAATTCTGTTTAATTGGTTACACCAACTCTGGTAAATCAACCATTTTAAACATGCTGACCAACAGCGATGTTTTAGCTGAAAACAAACTGTTTGCAACGCTTGATACTGCAACTCGTCAACTGTTTGTGAATCATAAAAAAGTAGGCTTAATTTCTGATACCGTTGGTTTTATACAAAATCTACCACATCAATTGATTAACGCATTTAAATCAACCCTTGCTGAATTACAATACGCAGATCTTTTATTGCATGTTGTCGACATCTCCAACACCAATTGGAAATCACAGATGAATGTTGTTTTTGCAACGTTAAAAGAACTGAAAGTAAGCAAAGATATGCTGATTGTGTTTAACAAAGCTGATTTGCTAACTCCAGAAGATTTAGAAATTCGCTTGCAATCATTTGATCTGCCAGTACCGTATGTTGTTGTCAATGCGTTGAGCAAAGAAGGTTTAGAAACTTTGGCAAATTATATCGCTGTGTATAAAGCGTAAAAAATATGCTGCATGATAAAAAAGAACAATTTCAACATTTTTTGCAAACACAATTAAATGAACCACAGCGTAAAGCTGTTGAAAAAAGTCACGGCTCACTGCTTGTTATCGCTGGCGCAGGATCAGGCAAAACTCGAGTTATTACGGCACGAATCACCAATTTAATTGTCTCGCATGGCATCGACCCACGATCAATCGTCGCATTAACGTTCACCAACAAAGCTGCAAAAGAGATGCAAGAACGCGTCGCGACATTTTTACAAGATCGCTCCTTGTTGCCGACGGTATCAACCTTTCACTCATACTGCTTACAACTCTTAAAAACGCACCAACGACTTTTGCCGTTTGAAAATTTTGTTATCATGGACGCTGCAGACCAACAAAAATTAATTGGAACAATTTTAAAAAAGCATGAGCTTGAAAAACGCGTTAACCTCAAACAAATTTTATACACGATTTCATCCTACAAAAACAGAAATGCAACGGGCACTAACTTTGATGATGCAGATAGCGCAAGTATTTACAAATTTCATGAAATCTACAATGCCTACGAACAAGAAAAGCGTCTGAGCAAATGTTTAGACTTTGATGATTTACTTGTCTACACGCTTAAACTATTTCAAGAAAATAAAGAATTTAAAGCGAGATTTCAATCAATTGTTCGTCACGTTTTAGTTGATGAATACCAAGATACCAACACCATTCAAAATGAACTGTTGCGACACATGGTGCTTGATGCGAGTCAAAAATTAAGCGCTGATTCGATTTGTGCTGTTGGCGATGAAGATCAATCGATTTATTCATGGCGCGGCGCTACCATCGAAAATATTTTAAAATTCAGTAAAGATTTTGGCACAGCAGAGACCATCAAGATCGAACAAAATTATCGATCAACGCAACATATTTTAGATATTGCTAACCACGTTATTACCAACAACAGCGCTCGCAATCATAAAAATTTATGGTCAGAAAACAAAGAATCTCAAAAAACTATTATTTTCGAATGCAACTCTGAATTTCAAGAAGCTGACATGATTTCTGCTTTGGTACAAACTGTACGGCAACATGAATCATTGCAATCGATCGCAATTTTATATCGCACGCACTATCAATCTCGCGTGCTTGAAGAAGCGATGATTAAAGCGAGCATTCCCTACAAAATTATTGGCGGTATTCAGTTCTACGAACGAAAAGAAATTAAAGATCTATTATCATACCTACGATTTTTCTTTAATCCCTTCGATCGTATTTCATTTTCTCGTGTTATTAACAGCCCTTCTCGCGGACTTGGACAAAAGTTTGAAGAAGAGTTTGATGAATTATGGGGTATGAACCCTTTCAGCAGTGGCCTTGATGTTGCAAAAATGATGCTTGAACAAAAATTAACGGCAACAAAACATCAAGCTCTCAACAGTTTTCGAAATTTATTTATCAACATGCCAGAAAACATAACCCCGTTGATGGCACTGAAAGAAATTATCGAAAAAACTCACTATATCGATTATCTTGATGACAGTTTTGAAAAAGCTGAAGCACAAACTAAAAAAGAAAACATTCAAGAACTTTTACGTGCTGTTGTTCATTTTCAGGATGAAGGCATCCTGACGATTTCTCAACTTTTAGAAACCATCGCATTGATGCAAGATCAATTAAAAAAACAAGATGAAGCAAAAGAATATGTACAGATGATGACGTTTCACAGCGCAAAAGGCTTAGAGTTTAATACAGTCATACTGCCAGGCCTAGAAGATGGTATTATTCCAAGCACACCATCAATCAACGATAGTAATGTCGAAGAAGAACGCAGACTATTTTATGTTGGTTTAACTCGCGCGTGCAAACGACTTTTATTAACGCACTGCAGAACACGCAACACCTACGGACAAACAAATGTGCAGATTCGTTCACGATTTTTAGATGAAATTCCATCAAAATTTGTTATCGAACAACCTGCAAATTACTGGTCACAAAGTCAGGCGAAAACCTATTTTACGCAGTGGATTAAAGGTAATGAACCGGAAGCAATCGACATGGATCATGTACAAACATTTTCGTCGTATCAACAACCTGCTCCAGCTGCGAAGTCTTCTTATTTTACGCCCAAACCGACAAGCACGGTAAAAAGTTATACAACTAAAAGTAAACCGATTCTTGCAGGAAAAACCAATAACACATCCCAACGATCTTCACCAATTGATCAGATCAAAAGCAAACTAGGTCAATTAACAAGCCCTTTTAAAAAGATGCAATCGATTGAACACACAACATTTGGTCTAGGAATTGTCCATGAGGTTGAAGTAAAAGGGACCATCACGATTGTGACCGTCCGCTTTCATGATCATGGCATGAAAAAAATCGATAGTAAGTTTTTACAAATTATTTAGCTTGTAATATTAAGCCAAACTAAGTTTAATACACCGGCAATTACGTTTTCACTCCATTGCCGGGATCATGGGTGGCGGCGGCCACAAAACGCTTTATTAAAAAGTGCATTAGTCCTCCTCCTTCGTTAAAACTACGGCGGACACGGCACCTAACCACCGCTGCGCCAGCCGAAGCTTTGGCGTAGGCTGGTACTCAAGTTTCCCGGAGTTTGCATAGCAAACGTAGGGTTTCAAAAGAGATCTATTTGATACAAATCTATTGATAATCTAAATGCATAACCTGACGAACTTCATGCATAGTTTGCGCCGCAACTGTACGAACTTTTTTCGTACCTTGCAATAAAATTTTCAATACTGCATCTTTGTCTTGCGCTAACTCTAAACGCTTCGTACGAATCGGAGTTAAAAATGCGTTCAAAACTTCGAATAGATACATTTTTAATTTGACATCACCAAGCCCACCATGGCGATATTGATGCTTTAATTCTGATACTTTTTCTTTGTTCGTATCAAACACATCTAAATATTCAAAAACCATGTTCCCTTCGATTTGTCCTGGATCTTCAACGCGTAAATGACCTGGATCAGTGTACATACTCATGACTTTTTTCTTGAGCGTTTCAACATCATCAGATAAAAAGATAGCGTTGCCCATAGATTTACTCATCTTAGCTTTGCCGTCAATTCCTGATAATCGACCAACTTTTGAAATTAAAGCTTTTGCTTCTGGAAAAATTTCTTTGCCATACACGCGATTAAACGAACGAACAATTTCATTCGTTTGTTCAATCACCGGCAATTGATCTTCACCAACAGGAACGATTGTTCCTTTTACAAAGGTAATATCTGCAGCTTGGCTGACTGGATACATTAAAAACCCTGCTGGCACTGATTCGCCATAACTTTTTTGCTGCATCTCAGTTTTTACGGTTGGGTTACGTTGTAAGCGAGCCACCGTCACTAAATTTAAATATAACACCGTTAATTCTGCAATTTCTGGAATCATTGACTGAATAAAAAATGTAGTTTTTTCAGGATCAATACCAACAGCTAAATAATCCATCATCACTTCTAGAACATTATCACGAACTTTTTGCGGGTTGTCAGCATTATCAGTTAATGCTTGAATATCGGCAATCATCACATATTGAGTATATTGATCTTGCAAGGCAATTCTGCTTTGCAAAGAACCAACATAATGACCTAAATGCAATGGCCCTGTTGGTCTATCACCGGTTAAAACAATTTCTTTTTTTTCCATATTCATATTCCCTTAATCTAAAATTTTTATTTACAATCTTTCATTCTTACGCTACGAATGTATCAGAACTTTGTGTGGACTAAAGAAAAGGAAATAGTATGATTTCGCTTCAATCAATTGTTCATTTTGCAAACAATTATCTACAAATTTATTCTGGTATCGACTGCGTCGAAATTTTATTTTTTATTTTTATTACCTTCAAAATATCTTCATGGCTCAATAAAGATCATACAAAGCCACTGCTATTATATTTCTACAGTTATTTTGCCACACTATTTTCAGCATATTTTTTTCAATTAACAACAGTATATCAACTTATGCTCGTCACTGCACCAATCTATTTTGTACTTTTAATTGTACATCATCAAAAAAATTTACAGAAAAATTTTATTATTTCAAAAAGTAAGTCGTTAACTCCTGCAAAATCTATTCATAAAGAATGGCTCGAAACTTTAATACGAGCTTGCTTAGTCGCTTCCCACCATAAAAAAAATATTACCTGTATCATCGAACAATTTGATTCACTTGAAACACTCATTGATAAACCATTCACGCTTGATATTCCCATTCAAAAACAAATTATCGATATGCTCTTAGAAAGCGTATCCTATGATAATACCAAACTTATCATCGTAGATCGTCATGGTATGATTTTAAGTATCAATGCCTCATGGTCAGATTTAGTGATTAATGAACTTATTTTTACTCAAATTAATGAACGCCAACTACCAAAAGAATATGCGAAAGTAGTTACAGCAAAAACTGATGCAATTTTAGTACACATCAGCAGTGAACATCTGCATCATTTTATTGCTCATCAAGGAAAAATTGTAGAAAACGTTACCATTGATCAAACTTTAAAATTAATAAAAAATTTATTACACAAAAAAGATAATGAAAATTCATTATTACAAGGAATCAATCATGATCCAAGCAAATCTGCTTCTTTCACGTCCTTTTATAAAGATTAATGCATGTTTAATAGGCTATGGACTATGGATTCTTTTAAGCCAGCATCACATGATTACGACAACCGTTCAAGCTCCTGTATGTTTTTATAAAACATCTGACGATGCTACCATTATTGCTCAAGATACTATTGATATCGTCATTACCGGATCAAAAAAATCTCTGCAACGATTCGACGCTTACAATAGCGCTATTCACATTGACGCATCAAATTTTCAACCTGGAAACAATTCTATTTTACTAGAAAAAGAAAATCTTTTTTTACCTGACGAGATTTCCTTGGTAAACTTAATACCATCATCTCTACAAATTAAATTACAAAAAACTGAGTAATATTATGAAAAATATTTTTGGAACAGACGGCATTCGAGACAAAATAGATCACGGACCTTTAACAACAGAAAACTTGACGCAACTTGGTCATGCAATTGGTCAATGGGCTGTTAATAATTTAGAAAAACCAATTAAAGTGTTAATTGGCTACGATACACGATCTTCATGCTCTTTAATTTTAGACACACTTTCAAAAAGTCTTTTACAATATCCTATCGAACTTTTTGATGGCAAAGTTGTACCGACACCTGTCATTTGTAAATTAGTTAAAGAAGAAGAATTTGATCTTGGTATCATTATTTCTGCATCACATAATCTTGCTGAATATAATGGTATTAAAATTGTAAAAAAACATGCAAAAATATCCGCCTTTGCAGAAAGTGCAATTACACAACTATATCAGCATGAAAAATTTGATGATCATATACCTAAAAACACAATACAATCATATGATCAAGCAAATCAACTCTATCAAATTTTTATTACAGCATGGTTTGAAGCATCTTTTTTAGAAGGCAAAAAAGTTGTACTTGATTGCGCACATGGAGCAACCTACAAACTTGCCCCAAAAATATTTGAACATTTTGGAGCACAAGTTGTTACCATCAACAATCATCCAGATGGACACAATATCAATTTACAATGTGGATCAACCTGCCCAAAGAATATTACCGATGCTGTTCTAACTCATCAAGCTGATTGGGGTGTTTCATTTGATGGCGATGGTGATCGAGTTATTATTATCGATAAAGATGGCCATAATTACGATGGCGATGAAATATTAGGAGTTTTAACACAACATCATCTCTTTAAAAAATCTCCAGTTGTTGGCACAATCATGAGCAATCAAGGATTAGGTCAATATCTCCAAGAAAAAAATAAAATATTTTTCCGCGCTTCAGTTGGCGATAAACATGTTTTCCAAATGATGGAACAATATCACGCAATGCTTGGCGGAGAACCTTCTGGACATATTATCGTAGAACCATTTTCTTATTCAGGAGATGGTATTTTTACCGCTCTTTTATTTATTGATACATTCATCAAAGAACATATTCACACACCTTTATTTAAAAAGTTTGCACAAGTTTCAACGCATATTAATATCACAACCAAACATGATCTTAAAACAGAACCTTATGCTACAATCATCAAAAAGTATGAAACTCAACTTAATCCTGGTAGACTGATTGTACGATATTCTGGAACTGAACCAATATTGCGCATTATGGTTGAAGCTGATAATCAATCAACTGCGACAACAATCACACATCAATTAAAGCATGAGCTTGCATCTATCTTATAATAGGATTATTTTATGGACATATTACCATTGCTGCATACGATATATAAAAAAATACGACATCTTTTTATTAAAGGGTTTCTATTTCTTTTACCTATTGCCATAACGTTTTCATTATTCAGCTTTTCTATGAATTTAATACGAAGCTGGCTCATCCCATTAAGAAGACTGCATCTACCTTTTCTTGAGATGATTCCTTATTACGAGCTTTTAGTCGTCGTAATTTTCATTTTAGCTGTAGGCGGTTTTTTACAAGCATTCGTTCTTAAACATGGTATTAAATTTATAGAAGATATTTTTTCCCAAATACCATTACTCAACTCTGTATATTTTGGAATAAAACAATTAATAGAAGCATTCTCAGGTAAAAATAAAAGCAGTTTTAAAGATGTTGTCTATGTTGAATTTCCACGACCAGGAATTTATAGTATTGGATTTTTAACTAGTGAAGTTCCAGCAGAAATTGCTCCTAACGATAAAGCTACTTATTATAATGTTTATATCCCAACAACACCAAATCCAACCACTGGATTTTTTATTGTGTTGCCAACAGATCAATTTAAACATGCAAATTTAACACGCCAAGAAGCAATCACTTTAATTATTTCTGGTGGAATCTTACAGCCAGATCGTTATAAAAAAGAAGAAATCGAAACAGAAATAGAAGACGATATTCTTTAATTTATTATGATATCAAACTACAGAAAATCGAATTGAGAATATGAACATCTCAATTCGATTTTTTATTTTTTAAATTTGCCCACAAAAAAATCGATATACAATTGATCGATTTGATAACTATTGCCGCCATTTTTCAATGAACTATCAACAGCATACAAAGCTTCATGAAAGAATTGCAACTCTTGCAAATTATATTGCTTGTAACTTTGCTTCATAAATGAAAATGAAAGGCCAAAACTGACCTGTTTGACTGCTGCAAAATTTTCTTCTTGCGTAAAAGCAATATAAAAATAGGCACGATACAGTTGATCCGACCAAAAAGCAATCCAAAACATTTCTGCATACAAAGGCTTAACCTGGAGCCACAATTTAAAAAAGGCTTCTTCTTTTTTTTCAAACAACAACTGACTTAATGTAAACAGTGAGGTATCAGGAATAACTAATCGAGTAACCCATGATTCATAAAATTCTTGTGAATCAGTCGTAATGAGATCTTGATAATTCTTAAGTAAGCACAGCTCATCAAGCGTAAAACTATTTTTGATTTTATAGATTTGATGCAGAAATGCAGCTTTTTTTTGCGCTTGTTTTAAATCTGCTGTTACCCATAAACTTTTTGCATCATCAAAAAAATATTTATCTTTCATAGTAACAACGGTCAAATCTTTACTTTGCTTAACTTCTGTTTTGCTATCAACAAAAATTATAACTTTGTGAGGACCACTGTAAGCTGCAAGATATTGCATCAGATCATCTTTTTGTTTTGCTTTCAGCCCTGATGCATCACCTAACCAATACACACAATGCATACCCAAAAATGAGGTGGCAAGCTGCGACTTAAATCCAAAATCACTGCCTTGCATATCAATTGTTTTAAAATCTACAGTTAATTCAGTTTTTAGACGATCAAACAAATGCATAAAAAAAAGATGTGAATAGACAGCGCCTTGAAATATAACGACTGAGCTATCCGATTGCTCTAATAATTTCGCTGCATCTTTACTATATTTTGAGAGTTCCATAAATAAATACTAACTATATATTTTTAATTTTATTTATAAAATGCTTAATGTATTTTCCTAACATAGCAAAAATTAATAGTGATAGTGTCGACAATCCTGCAATAATTAAGCCTGCTAAAGACATCACACACATTTGCATAAAAGCTGAATTATTTGGATTATCACCTGCAGCCATACCTGCAACAAATAAAATACCTAGTATTATACATATAAGCATTATAAGCAAACTAATACATAATAAGCATAAAAATAACAATCCAATAAACAATAATATTTTTTCAAAATTCATACATCATCTTACAAATTTTTATATAAAAGAAAAAGGGCCGAAAGTATTAACTTCCAGCCCTTTATTATTTTTAAGCTACTAAGCCTAAACGAATTTTGCCGGTTTCTCTTTCGAAATCGAGAACAACAACTTTAATTTCACTATCAAGTGGATAGTGTTTATCTAACTCATTTTGTTTTTCACGTGGTATTTTTGAAATATGAACAAGACCAGCTTTACCTGGTGCAATGTCAACGAACAAGCCAAATTCAGCTGTACGTGCAACATATCCATCTAAGATCATACCTTGCTCAACTTGATCAGCTAGGATTTTAACCCATAGAATAGCTAAGTCGATGCCTTCTTTATGTTTACCATAAATATTAACATCTGAACCTTCGATATCAATAGTTGTGCCAGTTTTTTCGATAATTTCTTTAATAATTTTACCGCCAGAACCAATCACACCACCAACCTTATTAGGATCGATAGATATTGAATAGAATCGAGGAACTAATGGAGACATTTCTTTAGCTGGTTCAGACATAACCTTACTCATTTCACCAAGAATGTGTAAACGAGCTTGTTTTGCCTGTTCTAAAGCTTTTGCAAATACAGATCGTGGTAAACCACCTTTGTATTTAATATCCATTTGAATTGCATTAATGCCTTCTGTAGTACCTGCAACTTTAAAATCCATTAAACCTAATGAATCTTCAAATCCAGTAATATCAGTAATAGCTTGGAATTCTCCTGGTTGACCTTCTAAAAGACCCATAGCAATACCACCTACCATTGCTTTAATTGGAACGCCTGCATTCATCAATGCCATGGTTGTTCCGCAAACAGTAGCCATAGAGCTTGAACCATTTGATTCCAAAATATCTGAAATTACACGTGTTGTGTAAGGGAATTCTATTTTAGTTGGCATAACACGCGCTAATGCTGATTGAGCAAGATGTCCATGTCCGATTTCTCGACGACCTGCACCACGTAATGGTTTTACTTCGCCTGTAGAAAATGGAGGGAAGTTGTAATGAAGCATAAAGCTTGATTCAACTGGATCATCACTCATAATGTCATCAGTTTTTTGCGCATCTTTACCACTACCTAAAGTAACACTTACTAAGGCTTGTGTTTGACCACGTTGGAAAAGTGAAGAACCGTGCACAGATGATAAAAGACCAACTTCAGTTGAAATATTACGAACTGTTGTGAAATCTCTACCATCAACACGTTTGCCACGACGAACTATTTCGCCCGCTAAAGCTTTTTCTAAAACTGTATCAAGAATGAAATCTAATTCTAATTTACCATGTAACAATGCAATTTCTTCTGCATATAAAGCATGGAAATCTACGAAGATAGACTTGATAGCAAGGCTTAAATCTTGTTTTTTAGGTCCAACATCAACAATTCTATCTAAAACGATTGAACTTGTTGTATCTTGACTTAAAGATTTAGCATTAAAAATTCTATCTAAGATGCTTGCATCAATAAATTTAACTGCTCTATCACTCCAAAGATGCCAATCAATATGAGCAGCTTCAGATACAGATTTCATAGGTTTTAATTCTAAAGCAATCTCTTGCTGCCATGCAACTTGTTTGCGAATAATATCATGCGCTAAAAAGAAAGCTTCAACCATTTCATTTTCAGTAATACCTGCAGCTGAACCTTCAACCATGCAAATACCATCTTGAGTACCCGCAATGATCAATTTAACATCAGATAAGACTTCTTCATCACCTGTTGGATCCATAATCCATTGACCATTGATTCTGCCAACTTGAACAGCACCAACTGGTTCTAAAAATGGAATATGTGAAATTGTCAAAGCAATTGATGTTGCTAAAAGTGCTAAAACTGATGGTGGAGCATTTCTATCAACTGAATAAACTGTTGATAAAGCTTGCACTGAATTAAAGAAATAAGTTGGAAATAAAGGCCGTATAGAACGATCAATTAAACGAGCTGTTAAAACTTCTTTGTCAGATGAACGACCTTCTCGTTTTAAATATCCACCAGGAATTTTACCCGCTGCTGAAAATTGCTCTCTATAATCTACCATTAAAGGTAAAAATCCAGGGAAATCTTTTGATTCTGACATCACAACTGTTGTTAAAATAGCTGTTCCACCTTTTTTCAACCAAGCAGAACCATCCGCTTGTTGAGCCATTTTGCCGATTTCTAGCTCCAGGCCAAGCTCATCTAATCTAAACGTTCTTTTCATACGTATCTTACTTTCTTAAATTCAATCTCTTCAAAAGATCTTGATATAACTCTTTATTCGTATTTAGCAAATATTTCAAATGAGCTTTACGATATGAAACTTTTTGCAAAAGACCACGACGAGATGAATAATCTTTATGATTTGCTTTGCAATGTACTTGTAACAAATTAATATCTGCAGTTAAAATCGCAACTTGAACAGCTGAAGAGCCTGTATCATTCGCTGACATACCGAAATCTTTAATAATTTGTGCTTTTGCTTCTGGAGTTAACATGTTTTTTTCTAACCCTATTGATAACTGTATTTATACTTAATTTACTATACTATTTACAGCTTAACACTATTTTATGTTTAATAACAGCCCTACTCAACTAAAAACTTTGAATTTCGAGCTTAATAGAAACCAATTTTACTAGTGACATGCACCATCTGAAGAAGTTTTAACAAAAACAGAAGAACATATTTTTTTTTTATTTTCTATAACAACTTTTGAATTTATAAATTATGTGGCCTGCCATTCATTTCTCAATCGGAGCAAAGTTAACTCGTGAATTTAATATCACTTATTAGCACATCTCACTTTCGAGTGGTAGTGGGAAATGAATGGTAGGCGCGAGCGGAATTGAACCGCTGACCCTTGCTACGTCAAAGCAATGCTCTACCCCTGAGCTACGCGCCTACACACTATCTATATATTTCTAAGCGTTGCTTTTAGCAACTTCTACATTTTTCAGATTATCTGCTTCAATCGCTTCATGAATTGATTGATTATTATCTAAGTATCGCTTTCTAAATGAAGGAATACTTGTTCCAGCAGGAATTAACTTACCGATAATAATATTTTCTTTCAATCCATATAAATGATCAACTTGTCCAAAAACAGCTGCTTCAGATAAAATTCGTGTTGTTTCTTGGAATGATGCTGCTGCAAATACACTTTCAGCGCCCAATGAAGCCATTGTAATACCCATTAATATAGGTTTTGCAACTGCAACTCGTTTGCCTTCTGCTCTTAACAATGCA